>Ga0123338_10000454_pt1 | contig 41800 bp, 33 predicted proteins | sample grotaG_FD_89793 | JGI IMG/M metagenome (GOLD analysis project Ga0123338, IMG submission 89793) | Glacier valley bacterial and archeal communities from Borup Fiord, Nunavut, Canada, to study Microbial Dark Matter (Phase II) -... | ecosystem: Environmental > Aquatic > Freshwater > Ice > Glacier ...
GAAGCCATCACCGCTACTATCACATTCGGGTAGGAGGACGAGACTTTCTGATGGACCTTGCCTATCGGGTTGCGTCGATCGAAATGGCCGGCAGCGCAACAAGCATATAATACGTCGACGTGTGGCTCGCTAGACTGTTCCGCTTTTCCGCCGTAGCTTTTCTCCTTGTATCTATTTCGTGGACCCAGCCTGCGCCACCTGCAAAAGACGTCGGAGCCCAAGACAGCACTGCGTCAGTCACCTTCGGTACCACCACCTTTCTTCCCTCCGGTCTCAAAGGCGCGGTATACGCAATTCCGGAGAACACAACGTTTCTGCCGGATTTCGACAAGTTGAAGCCCTTGGGCTACCTATACACAAACCAGCTAAACATCCCGACTCGCCAGTTCAGTGCAGGTTTTCCGGGGATCAGCGGGCGGGCTGAGTGGTTCGCCATCGATTATCGCGGCCGCTTCTGGATTCGCACTCCGGGCAAATACACTTTCGCGCTGACATCCGACGATGGATCGCGGCTGTACATCGACGATCAGTTGCTGATCGATAACGATGGCGTGCATGCGGCTCAAACCGCAACCGGTTCCGTTACCTTGGGCCCACGCCTTCACAGCATCCGCATCACTTATTTTCAAGGCCCCAAATTCGAACTTGCCTTAAAATTGGCGGTATCGCCGCCGAAGGGCAAATGGCGGGTGTTCAGCATGTTGGACTACGTTCCGGCGGGAGATGAACTCACCGACGAAGAAGCCAAGACGCTGTCGCAGGCCGACCGGGATCATTTGAAACGTGAACAGCTTCAGCAGGCTTCTTCGCCCGATGAGAAGGCCGCAATCAAGATACTGGCGGAAACACCATTGCGCCACGAGTTCGACTTTCGCACGGCAGTGTTCGGCTTTCGCGCCGATAGCGCGGGCAGCCAAAACGTGCTTGCCTTCGAACTCCCCTCATCCAGTCTGAAAGCTACACCGGACAGCGCATCTGGCGATCAGAAAATGCACTTCTTCGTGTTCGCGGCGGTCATGGATCAAGAAGGGCACATTCTGAAAAAGTTCACGCTGGATACTCCCTATAGGATCCCCGGCGCCAAATTGGAGGCGTTCCGTGCGAACGCGTTCACATTCACCCGCCCCCTGCCTCTGCCGCCCGGCACGTTCTCACTCCAGACGGTAGTGTTCGATCGTGAAGCCAAGACCGTGAGTGCTTCGTCCTTCCCAATAGACCGCTCCGAAGCGGCGGGCCCGCTGGGCCTGAGCACTCCCGTGTTGTATCAGAAGGTGCAAGCGGTCCAGGGGCAACCCGACCCCTCGGATTTACTGGTGCTGGATGGCAAACGGCTGACGCCGCAACTGGCTACTCAGGTGGCCCCGGATGCGAAGGCACAGGTTTATTTTGTCGTGTATCCGGAGGCAAAAAATCAAGCCCCGCCCAGCATCACGGTCTCGTTTCTTTCCGGGGGCAAACTGCTGGCGAAGCAGAGTTCCGCCCTGCCACCGCCGGACGCTACCGGGGCGATACGCATGACCATCGCTGCCGCCGCGCAACACGGCGATTGCGAACTGCGCATTACCGCGCTGCAGGGTACAAATTCTGTCACCCGCAGCGTGACGTATTCCGTCCCTTCACCAGCGCGATAAATCCGCAGCTTGACCGGCGTGCGCCGCTGCATTGGTGCTTCAATTGCGACTCGAAACGGAACAAATGACCACGAGTGTTGTCGAACTGGGGCGGCAGTTGATTTATCTGTTGATCCTGGCGATCCCCATAGCCTCAGTTGCCTGGACGGTGACTCATGAAGAGATCTTCCGGGAGCCCAGGGACTATTGCATTGCAAAAAGCACTACCTGCCGCAGCATTTTCGAACGGAAACTGTTTTACCTGTTCACGTGCGAGTACTGCTTCAGCCACTACGTAGCCGCTGCGTTTCTGGTTCTTACGCGCTATAAGCTGATGTTCGATGACTGGCGCGGTTATCTGATCGCGGAATTCGCGCTGGTCTGGGTGGCCAACGTTTTCATGGGTCTATTCGCAAAACTACGAGTGGAAATCAAGGCAGAGAAGGTGGAGATTGCGGCGGCTGAAACGGCTGCGGGGCGAAAAACTTAACGGGAGGTGGCGAACTTGGACATCAGGTATTCTGGTCTAGTGGCAGTTCATGCAATCGCTTTTCTGACCATGCTGGCAGGACAACCTGCCACGGTCTTCACAGAGAAGAACCTGCAAGCGACGTGTGGAACGTGCCATCCCCTGGACCCTGTGAAAGAAGCGAAACTTTCCCATGCCGACTGGATCCGCGAGGTGGACAAGATGGAAGCCATGGGTGCCAAGGTCAAGAATCGTAAGCTACTGCTCACTTACTTATCCGCCCATTACGGACGGAAGAACAAGAACTAATCCAGGGATTCCGGCTCAATCGCGATGCCTGTTTCGCCTGCCTGTTTGCGTTCCCAGTATTTTTTTACCCAGGCTTCCCAACTTTTTCCGGCAGCGGTGTCACGTCCCGTAAACGCCAATCCGGCGATATCCGCGTAGCTGACCGTCAACTTGGTGTCTGAATTTTTCGGGAACAGCCGTACTGCCGAATCCTGCAGAGTGGCTGCCGTTTGGCGGTCGAAGATGTAACCTTCCACGCGTGTACCGTCTCGCTTTGTGAGGGTTACGTCGCCGCGGTAATCAAAAGCTTGCTCGAGCGCGGAACGTAACTCTTCTTCGGTGGCGTTTTCAAAAGCGCGGCCTTCGAGTTCGGTCAAACGCCAACCTCTTCGGTGGCCTCGCGTTCACTGCGTATCTGGACTAGGGCCGGGGTGGAAGCCTTGCGCGTTTCCGAAAGAGCACTGAGCGCCTGCTGGTTCGGGTGAGTGGAACGGAACATGGCGCGCGCGGTCGTCAGCAACCCGCGAAGAGATCCGAATGTTTCGTTCACCGCGGACGCTTCGTAGCCACTGTGCACCATGCAATTGGCACATTTCGGGTTGCCGCTTTCGGTTCCATAGTTCTGCCACTCCGTGGCATCCATCAATTCCTGAAATGTATCGGCGTATCCATCCTGAAGCAGGTAGCAGGGTTTCTGCCAGCCGAAAATGTTGTACGTTGGCATACCCCAGGGAGTGCAGGTATAGTGGCGGTCTCCCATCAAATATTCAAGAAACAGCGGCGACTGGTTAAATTTCCAGCTCTTCTTACGGTTCGACAGTATGGTGCGGAACAGGGAGCGGGTGACGTCTTTGCCAAGAAAGTGTTGCTGGTCGGGAGCTTTATCGTACGAATAGCCGGGGGAAAGCATCATACCTTCCACGCCTTCGCTCATCATTTCGTCGAAGAAACGGCGTACGCTGGCGGGGTCTGCGCCATCGAAAAGCGTGGTGTTTGTGGTAACGCGAAAACCGCGCCGGATGGCCTCACGAACGCCACCCAAGGCGAGTTCGTAACCGCCTTCGCGGCACACTGAGAAATCGTGATGCTCACGTTCCCCGTCCATATGGATTGAAAACGTCAGATATTTGCTGGGCGTGAACTGATCCAATTTTTCGCGCAGCAACAGAGCATTGGTGCACAGGTAAATATATTTCTTGCGAGCCACCAGCCCTTCCACAAGTTCCTTGATCTGGGGGTGCATCAGAGGCTCACCGCCAGGTATGGTCACCATAGGCGCGCCGCATTCATCCACCGCTTGAAAGGCCTGCTCAAGCGTCATGTTTTTCTTCAGAATGTGCGCCGGATACTGAATTTTCCCGCATCCCGCGCAGGCCAGATTGCAGCGGAAAAGCGGTTCCAGCATCAGGACCAGAGGGTAACGGTTGCGTCCTGCTAGCTTATTTTTCAGGACATAAGTTGCCACGGTCCACATCTGAGAAACTGGCACGCTCATTGAAGAATCTCCATCGTGTTTGAACTCTTAGTTTACCGCGTCCCGGATTACCTTCTAAAGTTCGTGTGGAATTTTACCGATTCTCAAAGCATGAGCGAAAGAAGAACGGATGCGCGGCTGCTTTGCGCGGATATGGTGGATGTAGAGTGGACGGATGCTCAAGGGAAACGCCGTAAAGCTAGGGTATTGCTGGAAGATATCTCCGAATTGGGATTATGTTTGCAAACCGAAGATGCTTTACCTGAATCTTCAATCGTAATTGTTGACCTGAATGGAACGCAGACACGGGCAATGGTGCGCTACTGCTATTGGCGGGAAATCGGATACTTTGCGGGGCTGACATTCGCCTCCGGTTCACGGTGGTCAAGGTCTAAATTCTTTCCGAGACACCTGACCGATCCGCTGATTGTGCCTCCGCGGGCGACAGCTTTCATCGTATGATCGGGTTGTCAAGACCGTTGTAAACGTGCGGCTCACAGGAGCCGTCTCTCACGATTGGGAGCACACTAACTAACTTGTCCGAAACCAGCGTGCCAGATCAAAGCGTGCCAGAGGCCACTCACGCTCATGCTTACCCTAGACCCCAATTAGAAAGGTCTGACTGGCTGTCATTAAATGGCACTTGGGATTTCGCGATCGATCACGATGCGCAATTTTCCCAACCGTCACAGGTTCAATTCGACAGGCAAATTGTGGTGCCTTTCTCTCCTGAAACGGCGGCCAGCGGGATTCACGACACTGGCTTCTATCGTGCGGTCTGGTACCGCCGCAAGTTTACGGCACCAGAGTTGGGATCGGGCAGCCGGTTAATTCTTCATTTCGGTGCTGTGGATTATCACGCCACGGTTTGGCTGAACGGCAGTCTAGTGTGGCAGCATACTGGCGGTTATACTCCTTTCCAATGCGATATTACAGACCATTTGGCTTCCGAGGGTGAGCAAACTGTAGAGGTTCGGGCGGAGGACGACCCTTCGGACCTTGCCAAGCCCCGTGGTAAACAAGACTGGCAGTTAGATCCGCATTCCATTTGGTATCCGCGAACGACTGGGATCTGGCAGACCGTATGGCTGGAGCGTGTTCCCTCGGCATTTATCTGTTCCGTGCGGTGGACTCCAAATATGGAGCGCTGGGAAATCGGCTTTGAGGCTGCGATGGGCGGGGCCCGCCTGGACGGCCTGAAGCTGAACGTACGTCTCCACGTCGGAAATTTTTTGGTGGCCGACGACACGTATGGTGTTGTCGCGGGTGAAGTAAATCGCCGAATCGCACTCTCCGACCCTGGTATTGACGATTACCGCAACGATTTGCTTTGGACACCCTCCTCACCCACGCTGATTCAGGCGCAGATTTCACTCCTTGATGAGCACGGGCAGGTGCTTGATTCCGCGCTGAGTTACACCGCTCTGCGCGGGGTCTCAATTCAAGGCGATCGCTTCTGCCTGAATTCACGGCCGTACCAGTTGCGAATGGTCCTCGATCAGGGCTATTGGCCGGAGACCGGTCTTACTTCACCGAACGACGATGCGCTCCGCCGGGATGTGGAACTGGCGAAACAAATGGGATTCAACGGCGTGCGCAAGCACCAAAAAATTGAAGATCCGCGCTATTTGTTCTGGGCTGACACCTTGGGGTTGCTGGTGTGGGAAGAAATGCCTTCGGCTTACCGGTTCACGCGCGATTCCATTGAACGTGTAAGCCGTGAATGGTCAGAGGTGATTGCACGGGATTCCAGCCATCCCTGCATTGTGGCCTGGGTTCCGTTCAACGAATCGTGGGGCGTTCCAGACCTGCCCGACAGCCCCTCGCAGCGGCATTACGTGCAGGCGGTTTATCACATGACAAAGACGCTGGACCCGACGCGCCCCGTGATTGGCAATGACGGCTGGGAGAGCGTAGCAACCGATATCATCGGCATCCACGATTATGACGATCAACCGGAGCGCATCGGGCAGCGCTACGGGGTGGATGAGGTTCAAGCCTCATTGTTCAAGCGGGAACGCCCCGGCGGCCGGTTGCTCTTGCTCGATGGGCAGGCCCGAAGCGATCAGCCGCTTATGCTCACAGAGTTCGGTGGTATCGCGTTATCTCAGGACAAAGCGGGCACCTGGGGCTATACACGATCAGAAACGTCGGCTCAATTCGGAGAGCGCTATGCGGCGCTGGTAGGGGTGGTGCGGCAACTGGTTTCGCTGGCCGGCTTCTGTTACACGCAGTTTGCCGACACTTACCAGGAAGCTAACGGCTTGTTGTTTTCCGACCGCACGCCCAAATTTCCTCTGGAAGAAGTTGCCGTGGCGACAAGGGGAACTCGATTCTCGCAGGACCGCCAGGTGGAAGTTTTCTGGCGTGAACGCATGATGCATTTCCAACGCCACCAATACCTGGTTCCGGCAGAGGATTATAAGACGCAGGACAGGCATTGACGACAAATTCTGCTCTGGCTTTGCCGGACTTATTCCGTTCTTTTTGGATCGGCGGATACGAGTGTTCTACCCACCGTAATCATGCGGACCAGCGTTTGGACATGATTGCCGGTGTACAACATGATGTTCAGGCCGAAAGCGATTATGCCCTGCTGCCCACGATGAACATCCGGACGGCCCGCGACGGTTTGCGCTGGCATTTGATTGAACGCGAAGCAGGCCGCTACGATTGGTCGTCATTTCTTCCCATGCTTGAGGCGGCAGGGCGGCAAGGTATCCAAGTGATCTGGGACCTTTGCCACTATGGATGGCCAGACTTTCTGGATCTGCTCTCGCCGGAGTTCCCGGACCGGTTTGCGCGCTTTGCGGAGGCTGCCGCCCGCGTAATCAGATCGCATTCCGATGAAACTCCGTTTTATACACCTGTTAATGAGATCTCATTCTTCGCGTGGGCAGCTTCGCGTGCTCTCATGTTTCCACACGCCGAGGGGAAAGACTCCGAGATCAAGCGCCAACTGGTTCGTGCGGCTATAAGCGCAATTCAGGCAATTCGCTGCGTGGACCCCAGGGCGCGTTTTATTTTTCCCGAACCCACCATTCATGTTGTCCCGCAGCCGGATGCTCCGGAAACCGCTGAGCGCGCCCGGCGCTATTCGGAATCGCAATTTGAAGCGTGGGACATGATTGCGGGATACCAGGCACCTGAACTAGGGGGAAAGCCTGAGTATCTTGATATTTTAGGCGCCAATTTTTACGGGACCAATGAGTGGAATGTAATTGACGGACGAAGGATTGCCTGGTATCAAGTTCCGCGTGATCCGCGATGGCGACCTTTGAATCTGCTGCTTAAGGATATTTGGGAACGCTATCGGCGGCCCTTGTTTCTGGCGGAAACCAGCGATGTGGGTGAGGGGCGCGCACCGTGGATTAAAGAAATAGGCAGCGAGATTGTTCAGGCGCGCCAGAACGGAGTTCCTATTTCCGGGGTTTGCCTGTATCCGGTTATCGACCGCTACGACTGGGCAAACATCGAGCACTGGCATAACAGCGGACTTTGGGACTATACTCATATGGAATCGGGTGTCCTGCACCGCGTGCTGAATTGCCGCTATGCGGAATCTTTGCGCGCCGTGCAAGCCGAGTTAGCTGCCATAGGATGCCTGTAAGTACTTAATCAAACTCTGGTACAAAGATTGCTTCTTTGGCCACTGCCGAGTGGCGCGGAAGTCATCCGCTACCACTCCATTCATTTTTAATAGGGAGATTTATGTGGCCTTCGTTTGACGTCTTGACCTTTTCACACCTCAGGTGGGACTTCGTTTTTCAACGGCCTCAACATTTACTTTCCCGCTTATCTAAGAATCGTCGGGTGCTCTTCGTGGAAGAACCGGTTTTCACTCATGGTAATGCATATTGGGAAAAGGTTGACGGCGGTAACAACGTGCTGGTTTGCCGCCCCCATACCCCAGTGGAACAAGGTGGCTTTTGCGACGCCCAAATGCCGGTTCTGAAGGAGCTTGTCACGAAGCTAATTTCAGAAGAAAAACTCCTAAATTACGTTGCCTGGTTCTATACTCCAATGGCATTGCCGTTGTCAGAACCGTTGGTACCCAACGCGGTCGTGTATGACTGCATGGACGAGTTATCGGCGTTCCTTCATGCGCCGCGCCAGTTACTGGAAAACGAAGCGCAACTGCTGGCACTTTCCGACTTGGTATTTACGGGTGGACCGAGTCTGTATCGAGCTAAGAAAAATCGGCATCCGAACGTGCATTGTTTCACCAGCAGTGTAGATTCCGAGCATTTTTATAAAGCGCGAAACGGCACGGCCAAAGACGCAGTCGAGCAAGCCCACCTCCCTCACCCGCGCCTTGGCTTCTTTGGTGTCATTGACGAGCGGATCGATCTCGGCCTGATCGCCTATATGGCGGACGCCCATCCAGAATGGCAGATCGTGATGGTGGGTCCTGTCGTCAAAATTGACCCGGCGTCCTTGCCGGTGCGCCCGAATATTCACTATCTTGGACAGCGGCAATACGCTGATCTTCCAGACCTGATCAGCGGCTGGGATGTCTGTCTGCTTCCTTTTGCGCGAAATGAATCTACGAAGTTTATTAGTCCGACCAAGACACTGGAATACATGGCCGCGGAAAGGCTGATTGTCAGCACTCCGATTACAGATGTGGAAGAGCCCTACGGAAAAATTGTGTATCTGGGCGAGACTCCGGAAGCATTCACGTCCGCTTGCGAGATCGCTTTGCATGCTTCAGAAGCGGAGAAGAGGACCAGAATTTCCGCGATGCGCCAGGTTCTTCAGAAGACTTCCTGGGATGCTACGGCGAAAGGGATGGAGACGCTAATCGAGAGCACCATTCGAAAGAACCGAAATTTGGAAGATGGCGTTTTCGTTCCTGCCACAGCGCAGAAAACCCCGCCGGTGCAATCGAGCAATGGGAAGGCTCCGACGGTCGTGATCGGTGCGGGTCCAACAGGACTGAGCACGGCCTACCACCTGGGCGAAGATGCGGTTTTATTGGAACAGAATAGCCGTGTAGGTGGATGGTGCAGGTCAATTGAAGACAAAGGATTCACCTTTGACTTTGCCGGCCACATCATGTTTTCAAATGATGCTTACGTTCACGAGCTTTATAAGATTCTGCTGGGTGAAAACGTTCACTGGCAGGATCGCGAAGCGTGGATCTATAGCAAGAATGTTTACACGCGTTATCCTTTTCAGGGCGCTCTGTATGGGTTGCCGCCTGAAGTAATTCAAGAGTGCATTGTAGGTGCGATTGAATCGCGCTTCGGTTCGATTGCCAAGAAGAGTCTTACGCCCGCGACTGCGGTTACCGCGCCTGCCAAGAAGAGCGGCCATTCTCCGGCACTTTCGTCTTCGCCTTCGGAATGCAAGGCGGAATCCATCACGGATTGTTGCGGCGATGGCGTACTGGAGAGTTCTGCTCCCTTGGCTGCCGATCTGACAGCTGAGCCCCGCAACTTCGAGGAGTTCATTTACAAGGTTTGGGGCGCGGGGATTGCGAAGCATTTCGCCGTACCTTACAACCAGAAGCTTTGGGCTGTTCCTCTGAAAGAAATGGAAACCTCATGGCTGGGCGGACGCGTTCCGGTTCCCGACTTGAGTGAGATGATCGAAGGCGCGCTGCGGCCTGTTGGGAAGCCGATGGGTCCGAATGCCCGCTTCGGGTATCCACTGCGAGGCGGGTTTCAAGCACTGATGAATGGCTTTCTTCCGCACATGGAGGGCGAGCTGCGGTTGAACACCAAGGTGAAATCGATCTCTCCGGCGGCGCATTCGGTTACGCTGGCGGACGGCACCAAGATCCGGTACAAGTCGCTTGTCAGCACCATGCCGCTTCCCATGCTGATCCGTGCGATCGGGGAAGAAGCTCCGGCGGAAATCCATGAAGCAGCTCAAAGCCTTCGCCACGTTTCGGTCCGTTGCGTGAACATCGGTGTGGGCCGCGAGAATCTGACAGAGAAGCATTGGATTTATTATCCGGAAGACTCGGTTTTCCATCGCATATTTGTTCAGGGCAATGCCAGTCCACATTGCAATCCAGCGGGCGGTTTCGGGCTCACTTGCGAAATCACTTATTCGGAGTACAAGCCACTGCCTTGCGATGACGCCGAACTGATTCAGCGGTGTATTCAGGATTGCATCAAGGTGGGAATCTTCAACGCGGATGATCCGATTTTGACGGCAAACCAGGTAGACATGCCGTATGCCTATGTGGTGTACGACCATGGGCGGGCCGCCAGTGTGTCACATATTCGCGCATGGTTGGGCCAGCGCAATATTGTACTTGCCGGGCGTTATAGCGAATGGGAGTATTACAACTCCGATCACGCGTTTCTAGCCGGCAGAAAAGCGGCGGAGCGTGTACGCGAAATGGAAGCGCGGGAAAATGCAAACTCATCTCTGCCAGCCGCGTTCCAGGTTTCCCAAAACGCGGCGCAAGGGGATTAGTTCCCTCGCGCCGCGTGTTTCGCTGCGGCCTCACGCGATTTTGTAACCTTTTCGATTCCGCGTGGTATCTAGTTTTGGAAACTGGATATTCGTGGACGACAAAACACTGATGACTGAACTGCTGGATGGCAATGAGAGCCGTCTCGCGCATCTTTTCGACCGCTATCGCCGTCCTCTTTACCGATACTTCTTTCACTTTTCCGGGCTTCGCGAGCCCAGTGAAGACAGGGTACAGGAAGCTTTTTTTTGGATCCTGAAACACCGCCTCAGCTTTCAACCCGGCACGCCAGTCCGCCCCTGGGCCTATCAGACTGCCCGCAATGTCCATATCGACTACCCAACCAGGAGCGGAACGCACGTCGCATCTCCGGACGGTGACGAGGACAGGACCATCTACTTTCGAAGCCCCAAAAAGAACCCCGAAGACCAGTTGGGTTGGAAGCAGGAGATTGCTATGCTTCACCACACGCTGGCATTGTTACCGGTTGAAAAACGCGAGGTCTTGATCCTCAGCCGTTTTCAGGGAATGAAATATGAAGAGATTGCAGCGGTGCTGAAGTGCGAAACCGGTGCGATGAAGGCGCGCGTTTACCGCGCTAGACGGGAATTGGGTAACAAATTTTTCGCCTTGCGAGGAGAGAAAGCATCATGATTTGCGAACGTTTAAAAGAACTGGTTCCCGAGTATCTTTCCGGAGCGATTGGCGAAGACGCGCGAATCCGCATGCTGGCGCATCTGGATGGCTGCGGCCTTTGAAGAGACGAGGTGGCACGGCTGGATTCGGTTTGGCGAGATGGAATCGAAGAACGGCAGGTTAATATATCGCTCGAACCGAATTACGCGGGGCCGCGCCGGCCAGGGCGGTCCTGATCTGACATTTGAAACCGTGAACGGAAGCATTCGCCTGCGCTACGCTTCTTCTGTCGCTCTCATTTCTGGCGACCGCCCAGAATGCTTCACCCGACAGTGTGGTGGTTCCGGCCCCGTAATACCTCGCATGGACGGCGGGGTCACGGTGAAGGCCTACGGCGGCAAGGACGTCATCGTGGAGACTCATGAATCCACGCGTCCTGGCCGCGATCGTGACCGCCGCCGCGGACCGGCCGAAGCGGATGGGATGAAGCGTCTGGAATTACCTGGCAATGCGGTTCTTGCAATCGATGAAGAAGAGAACGTCGTCAACATTCGTACGCGCCGAATCACAGCACGGACCTGTTGGTGACATTGTGGTGGAGGGGTCCATGGGGAAGTGGATGTTCACAACCTGAAGGGCCGCATTGGACTGAACGGTTTTTCGAGTACGGTTGTGGCGCGTTCTCTGAACGGCGGCATTAAGGCGTCCCATGACCGGATCGACCCAGGGAAGCCAATTTCCTTCAGCATGATGAACGGTGAGGTGGACATAACTCTACCTGCGGATTTCCGCGCGAATCTGAAAATGAAAACCGATAACGGAGACATTTACAGCGACTTCGATATCAAGCTGGATGGTTCGCACAACAAGCCGGCCATTGAACCCTTTAACTCAAAGGACGGCCGGTTCCACATGAAGGCGGACCGCTTTTTGTACGGCAAGGTGAAGGGCGGTGGACAAGAAGCATCCTTCACTATGTTCAATAGACGCATTTCTATTCGCAAGAAGAAGTGATGTTTGCAATAAACTATAGGTGAGATGCGATTCCTGGTCGTCGAAGATGAGAAGCGGATTGCCGATTTTCTAGTCCGCGGGTTGCAAGGTGCGGGATATGCGGTAGATGCGGCAGCGGATGGCGCGACGGCAGTGCACTTGGCCGGGCAAACGGATTACGACCTGATCATTCTAGATCTGATGCTGCCCGATATGGACGGGCTGAAAGTTCTGGAGCGCATCCGCACCCGGAAAGGCGGCCCTCCGGTTCTGATTCTGAGCGCGCGCGGTGCCGTAGATGACCGCGTCAAAGGCCTGGAACAAGGTGCGGACGATTACCTGACCAAGCCGTTCGCCTTCGTTGAGTTGCTGGCGCGGGTTCGCGCACTGCTCCGCCGCGGTCAGCCGGCCCCGGAGAAATTGCAGGTGGGGGATCTGCAACTCGATGTGATGCGCCGCAAAGTGATGCGCGATACCGAGGTCATCGAACTGGCTCCGAAGGAATTCGGAATCCTGGAATACATGATGCGAAACAAGGGCCGCCCTCTTAGCCGCACCATGATTGTGGAGCATGTCTGGAACCTGGATTATGACGGCCTTACCAATATCGTGGACGTGTATATCCGGCATTTGCGGAGCAAGATTGACGATCGCTTCCCCACTAAGCTGATTCAAACGGTTCGCGGCATCGGCTACATGATTGAAGCTCCGGAAAAGCCCGCGGGGCTGTCTCCGGCGGAAACTCCCTTCGAACGTCCGTACTGATATGCGCCGCAGAACCGTAAGAGGTTTGCGGTTCCGCCTGACGGCCAGCTATGCCTTCTTCTTCGCGTTGTTGTTTGCGACCTCGGCTATTCTGTTCAGGCAATTCCTGGTTATCAGCCTGGAAAGCCAGACACGCGAAACGCTGGACCAGGAATGGGGCGCTCTTAAAGGTTACTTGCGCATCGAGCACGGGCGGCCTGTCTGGTACGTTGACCAAAAGGATCCTGATGAGGCGCTCATTGCGGCGCGCCTCAAGCAGGTGTACCTGCTTTCCGAGACGAACGGCAACATCATTCAAGAATCGCCCGAATTCCGGCTCCTTGGTCTGGATAGCCCGGCGGCGATTCGGACCGCCGCCGCGTCCAATGAGAAGTGGATAGAGAAGACCAGCAGCAGGAAAATTCTGTATCTGGTCCGTACCGGCCTGATTGCGGATGAAGCCCCGCCAAACGTGCTTTATCAAGTTTCAATAGGCCGGTCCCTTACCACCAATCAGCAACTGCTTCGCCGGTTTAACTGGCTGGCCGCGGGCTTAATTCCTCTGATGGTACTGGGGGGAAGCCTGGTCGGTTGGGTGCTGGCAGGGCGGGGACTGTACCCCGTTCTGCAAGTCGCCAAGACAGCCCAGCGCATCACGGGCTCTAACCTGAGCCTGCGTATTCCAGAGCGCGGAGCGGGTGACGAACTGGATTTCTTAATTGAAACTTTCAATCAAATGATTGAGCGTCTGGAAGCATCCTTCGTACAGGTACGCCAGTTTTCAACCGATGTCTCTCATGAATTGCGCACTCCGATTACAATCCTGCGCGGGCAGTTGGAGGTGGCTCTGATGACCGCTGACACCAAGGAGCAATACCGCGACGCCATCGTCGATTCCCTTGACGACATCGAACGCCTGAGCCACATCGTGCGAGCACTGCTGTTACTTTCGCAAGCCGAGACGGGCCAAGTGGTTCTGAACCGAGTTCGATTCGATGCAAGTGAATTGGTGCGTGAACTAGGCGAGCAATTTCAACTTCCCGCGGAGAGCGCGTCCATCGAACTGACTATCGATACGCCTCCGGTCTGTGAAGCGGATCTGGATCGGATCCAGATTGAGCGCATGCTCTCCAACTTGCTTTCTAACGCCCTGAAATTCACTCCGCCCAAGGGCCAAGTGCATTTGGAGTTGCAATGCCTTCGCGAGTTTGTGGTTTTCAAGGTGAGTGACACGGGCCGGGGGATTGACGCCGGCCATCTGCCGCATATCTTCGATCGCTTTTATCGCGTTACGGGTGCCGATACCAAGGCAAGCCCGGAGAAAGGTTTGGGGCTGGGGCTGAGCTTTGTTTCCTGGATTGTGAAGGCACATGGCGGAACGGTGGAAGTGGAGAGCACAATCGAACAGGGCACTGCATTCACAATTAAGTTGCCGAATCAAGATCGGCCTGCCGCTCCGCTGGCTCCTGAATCGGCTGTCGGTATGAACAAAGTTTAATGGTGAGTTCCTCTAGCGCTAACGTATTTGGAATACTCTGGGTTGTGCGGGCTTTTATTTGTCGAGTTCTGATGGTGTCCTCGCTTGCGATAGCAAGTATGTCCGCCGCGCCTCAGGATCCACCCAGTAATACGGCTGCACAGTCGGGTGATTTTTTCTCCGGGATAGTGGTTTCTTTCAGTATCGGCGAGATCACGGTGAACCGGAAAGGGCTGGGGAAAGAAACTGCCGCGACCCGTACCTTTGCGATTGACGGCTCCACCAAGGTAGAGGGAGCGATCGCCGCCAAAGCTCATGTTACGGTTCGTTTTGTGGGTGACGAAGGCAGTGCGCGAGCGGTTCACATACTGGTCCGGTAGAGCAGTTTGCTACTCTGAACGAAATGCGTCCGCTGTTGGTTACCGCAGTACTTTTTTTATCCGTAGTCTCTTCACCGGCTCAATTAGTTAAACAGCCCAAGCTTGTGGTGACTATCGTTGTCGACCAGTTCCGCTATGACTATCTCACCCGGTTTCGCGCCGGTTATGTCGGCGGCATTGCGCAGTTGCTCACGAAAGGCGCGGTCTTTGCGAACGCCCACTATAACCACTTTCCTACCGTTACCGCGGTAGGCCATAGCACCGTCCTTTCGGGGGCCACCCCTTCGGTAAGCGGCATCATCGCGAACGAGTGGTTCGATCGCGCATCAGGTACGCGCGTGACGAGTGTTTCCGATAAATCCGTCCAGCTTTTGGGTTCTTCCGGAGAGGCATCTTCGCCGCGCCGGTTGTTGGTTAGTTGCCTGGGCGATGAGATGAAAATTGCTAACGCCAAGACCAAAGTGATTGGCATTTCTCTAAAAGACCGCGCTGCGATTCTGCCGGCCGGCCGCATGGCCGACGCTGCTTACTGGTTCGATAACAAGAGCGGCAACTTTGTCAGCAGCACTTATTACTTTGCCGACCTTCCCACCTGGGTGAAGGATTACAACACCAGCAGGCCTGGCGATAAATTCGCCAACACGGAATGGAGGGGAAAGAAGTTCGATGCTCCCGGAGAGGCGTTGAATGCCAGCCTAGCCGCTTCACCGTGGGGCAATGAACTGATCGAAAGCTTCACGGAGGCCGCCGTCCAGAAAGAGCAACTGGGCAAGCGCGGCGTGACGGATCTTCTCTCTGTGAGCTTCTCTTCGAATGATTATGTGGGTCACGCCGTAGGTCCCGATGATCCCGCAGTTCGGGACATGGCGCTGCGTACGGATATTCTCTTCCGAAAGCTTTTCGCCTTCCTGGAACGCGAAGTGGGCATGCAAAACGTATTGCTGGTGATGACTGCGGACCACGGAGTCGCGCCCGTTCCGGAAGTGAGCGTTGCGCGCAAGATGCCAGGCGGACGGTTGGGAGCCGGAGCAGTCGAAAAGACTGTGCAGAACGCGCTCGACCAGCACTTCGGCAAAGCCGCATGGATCGTTGGATCTTTCGAGAGCATGACTTACCTGAATACGGAAGTGATCGCCCAGAAGAAGCTCGACCGCGCGGAAGTGGACCGGGTGGCTGCCGATGCGTTGATGGCACTTCCCCATGTGGCGCGCGTGTACACCCGCGATCAGCTACTTTCGGGGAACGTGCGTGAAGATGGCGCCGGAACCCGGGTAGCGAACGGGTACTTCCCTTCCCGCTCCGGCGATATTTTTGTGCTCCTGGAGCCATACTGGCTTTTCGGCGCGGGCGGGGGGACCACTCACGGCACCACGCTCGACTACGACACTCACGTACCCGTTATTTTCTTTGGGCCCGGTGTCCGGCCGGGAAAATACTACGAAACCATAACGGTAAATGACATCGCACCAACGCTGGCGGCGATGCTGGGAGTTGAGCAGCCTAGCGGCTCCGCGGGGCGCGTGCTGTCCGAAATGTTCACGAAAGAAGTAAATTAGTAATAGAGTTAACAGTCGCAATGCGTACAACGCAATGTCAGGCAATGTTAACCTGTCAGTTTCAACCGAAAAAGGAGTCTTCTCATATATGTTTAGTTCCGTAGCAGTGAGGACGGGTATATTTACCCTTGCGCTGCTCTCTCTTGCAAGCGCACTTCCGGCCCAGACCAAAGTTGCCACAGTGAATCTTCAACGCGCCGTTCTGGAATCGGCGGATATTAAGAAAGCGTCGGCGGGTTTGGAGTTGAAATACAAGCCCCGCCAGCAAGCGGCGCAGAAACTGGATCAGGAGTTGCAAACCATCCAGCAGCAATTGCAGCAAGGCCAGGGCAAGTTGCAGCCGCAGGCTGAAGCGGACCTGCAAGCTCAAGGGACGCGCAAGCAACGTGAATTGCAGCGCATGAGCGACGATCTTCAGGCCGACGTAGAGCGCGATCGTACCGAGATTCTGGGCAAAGCCGGTCAGAAGATGCAGACCGTTGTGAAAACGTTGGCTGAATCGAAGGGTTTCGACATCGTGATCGATACCCAAACCGCCATTTATTTCAAGGCTGCGACCGAGATCACCACGGAAGCTATCGCGGCATACGATAAAGCATATCCTGTCAAATAAAGAGGCTGTAAAAAGAGGACGCGGCGAATGGCGGGCTACCTGGATCAGTATGGAGCGGGTGAAGAGCGGCGCGAGGCGATTTTCAAATGGCTGATGCTCACCGCGTTGTTCCTAGCCATTTTTGGACCGTTATCCTATTACCTTTTTAAGAACCACGCGCAGGAGGGCAATGTCCGGCATTTCCTAAGCCTGGTACGAGCAAAGGATTACAAGGCTGCATATGGAACTTGGGGCTGCACCGATGCCAAGCCTTGCGCCGGTTACGATTATCAGAAGTTTCTGGAGGATTGGGGCGCGAACGCGAGCACCGGCGCCCTGCGTATTTCCGACAGTGAAACCTGTAACGCGGGGGTAATCGTCACTGTGGATAAACGCGATAAGCAGGAGAGGCTCTGGGTGGAGAAGAACGGTTCTGCTTTGGGCTTTTCGCCTTTCCCCGCGTGCCCGAATAAAAGCCCGCTGGCAAATATGATTCATCAAACGGTGGGCAAGCTGCGTAAGCCGTTCTTAAACTGATAAAACAAAAGGGCACATGAGCTCCACACCAACCAACGCAGCGGGACTCGAAGGCATCATCGCCGGGGAATCGGAAATCTGCTACATCGATGGCTACAACGGCATACTGAGCTACCGCGGTTACAACATCCATGTGCTCGCCGATCACGCCACCTTCGAAGAAGTGATCTATCTGCTTTGGAAGGGCAAGCTCCCCAATCAGACTGAGCTCGGGAAGCTGAAAGCCGATTTGGCCACTGTATATTCACTTCCTGTCGACGTAATTCAGTTTTTGGGTGCGGTACCGAAATCCGCGTTGCCGATGGACGTGCTCCGCACCGCGGTTTCCATGCTCAGCCTGACTGACCCCGAAGCGCGCGATATGTCGCCCGAAGCGAATGCCCGGAAAGCCGTGAAGCTGATGTCGCAAACGTCCAGCATTGTCAGCACGTACGATCGGCTCCGCAATGGAAAGCAGCCGCTTGCGGCAGATCCGAAACTGAGTTTCGCGGCTAACTTTCTTTATTGCTTAACGGGCAAAGTTCCGGACGATGTGATGACGCACACGTTCGATGTCGCACTCACCCTGCACGCCGATCATGAGCTGAACGCCTCCACCTTTGCCGCGCGCGTGACGGCGGCGACTCTTTCTGATATTTACTCTTGCGTGACCAGTGCCATAGGCGCTCTGAAGGGCCCGCTGCATGGGGGCGCGAACGAAGATGTCATTCGCATGCTGCTGGAAGTTGGGGATGCGGATAGGGCTGTCGAGCGCGTGCACGCCATGCTGGCGCGCAAAGCGAAGATTCCGGGCTTTGGTCACCGCGTGTATCGTACGGAAGACCCGCGTGCAACCCACCTTCGCGCGTTTAGTGAAGAGTTAGGCAAGCGTACGGGTCAGGAAAATCTGTATTTGATGTCGAAGCGCGTTGAGGAGACCATTCGCACGGAAAAGAAACTAAACGCGAACGTAGATTTCTATTCCGCCTCCACGTATTACTCGCTTGGAATCCCCATCGACCTTTTCACGCCTATTTTCGCCATCAGCCGCATGTCCGGCTGGACGGCACACATTTTGGAGCAGTATCACAACAACCGGTTGATCCGTCCGCGCGCCGAATACAAGGGCAACGCCGATGGCATGCCCTGGGTTGCATTGGAAGCCCGCTAAGTGGACGAACGCGCATACTTTAACGAATCGAATACCACGAAGCCAGCGACACTGAACTGCCCGTTCTGCCGCACAGTTGATGCGTATGAGGTTCGCTGGCTGCTGCGTAAGAAGAAAGATCGCCTGCCGCCGGGCGGCGATGACCGGGACCGTGCCAAGTTCGCCAAAGCCCAAAGCTACATGCTGCTTCTCGATGACAAGGCTACATGCAAGAACCAGCGTTGCCGCAGGCCGTTTGAAATTTCGGGCCTGAAGACCGTAGCATTTATCTAGGACCTCCGCGCGATCCTTGCAGGATCGCTTGAACACTCAATCATGACAGGCAACGAAATACGCCAGCAATTTCTAGATTTCTTCGCGTCGAAGAATCACCGCATCGTTAAGAGCTCTCCGCTACTGCCCGCAAACGATCCCACACTGCTCTTCACCAACGCGGGAATGAACCAGTTTAAGGAAGTCTTTCTCGGTCAGGAACAGCGCGATTACAAGCGAGCCACCAGTTCGCAGAAGTGTGTCCGCGCCGGTGGAAAACACAACGATCTTGAGAACGTAGGCTACACCCGCCGCCATCATACATTTTTCGAAATGCTGGGCAATTTTTCGTTCGGTGATTACTTCAAAGCCGATGCCATCCGCTTCGCCTGGGAATTAATTACGGAAGTCTATAAATTACCCAAAGAAAAGCTCTACATCACCGTGTTCCGGGAAGACGATGAAGCAGAAGAGCTCTGGCAGCAGATTGCGGGGGTCTCAAAGGACCGCATCTTCAGGCTGGACGAAAAAGATAATTTCTGGCAGATGGGCGAGACCGGCCCGTGCGGGCCATGCTCGGAAATCCACTACGACCTGGGTGTTGAAGCCGCTGAGCCAGGCCGCGAACGCGAACAGTTTCCGCTGGATGGCGGCGGGCGATTCGTGGAGTTCTGGAACCTGGTGTTCATGCAGTACAACAAGGACGCGGCGGGCACCATGACTCCCCTGCCCCGTCCCTCCGTCGATACCGGGATGGGGCTGGAGCGTATCACCGCAATTCTGCAGGGCAAGCTTTCGAACTACGATACAGACCTGATCATGCCGATCATGCTGCACGCGGCCGCGCAATTGGGCGTTACCTTCGGCACCGACCAGAAAATTGACACGGCATTGCGAATTATCGCGGATCATGCGCGCGCGACCGCTTTCCTGATCCATGACGGCGTACTGCCCGCAAATGACGGCCGGGGTTACGTGCTGCGCAAGATTATGCGCCGGGCTATGCGTCACGCCCACTTGATCGGAAGGGAAGAGCCGTTTCTGTTCGAACTTACCGGCTTCGTTGCGGAGTTTATGCAGAGTGCGTATCCGGAGATGCTCGAAAGCATCGGCCGCATTTCACGCATTGTGAAAGATGAAGAACACCGCTACCAGAACACATTTCTGGTAGCCGAAAAAGTGTTCCATCAAGAAGTTGCCGCGCTCACGCCGGGCACAGAGCTTCCTGGCGCAGTTTCGTTCAAGTTGTACGACACCTATGGCCTGGCGCCCGATGAGCAGGCAGATATGGCACGTGAACTGGGCGTCGGGATCGATCAGGCGGGTTTTGATCTGGCCATGAAGGCACAGCGCGAAAAAGCACGCAGTAGCTGGAAGGGTGCGGAAAAAGGTGCCGTGGTGCCCGCTTATCAGGAACTGCTCGCGCGCGGCAAGACCCGTTTCCTGGGATACCAGGAATTGGCCAGCACTTCAAAAGTGATTGGGCTTTTAGTTCAGCAGCAGAACATCCCGGAGGTCCCGGTGGGAACAGACGCGGAACTGGTTCTGGATCAGACTCCTTTTTACGCTGAAACCGGCGGTCAGGTGGGCGATCGCGGGACGCTTTATTCTGCCTCTACCGGTGAAGCTGTCGCGACAGTTACCACCGCCTTCCCAGGCGTGCCCGGGCTTACGGTGCATCGCATTCATACGCTCCAAACCATTCGCTCAGGCGATGAGTTGAAGGCCGAAGTGTCCGCGGACCTCCGGCGGTCGACGCAGCGTAACCATACCGCTACACACCTGTTGCATGCGGCGCTTCGCGAGGTGCTTGGCAGCCACGTCAAACAGGCCGGTAGCGTTGTGGAGCCACCGCGGCTGCGTTTCGATTTTACCCACTACGCGGCGCTTTCCCCTGAAGAATTGCGCGAGATTGAACGCATCGTAAATGCGGAGATTCTTCGCAATCTGCGGGTCACCACCGATGTCCTGCCCATTGAAGAAGCGCTTGCCACTGGCGCCATGGCACTGTTCGGCGAAAAATATGGCGATCAGGTGCGCGTTGTCTCGGTCGCCGGCGAAAATGGCGGGACGTTTAGCCGTGAACTCTGCGGTGGCACCCACGTCAAGCGTTCGGGCGATATCGGCCTGTTCAAAATCACCAGTGAAGGAAGCATCTCCGCGGGTGTGCGCCGCATCGAAGCAATCACAGGAACAGAAGCCGTGCGTCAATACCAGCAAACCGCCGATGCTATGAGCCGCGTGGCTCAACTGGTTCGCGCAAACGATGGGGAACTGGTGGAGCAGGTGGAGCGTATAATCGGCCAGGCACGCCAGCAGGAACGCCAGATCGATCAGCTCAAGACTCGCCTCGCGCACGCCGCCAGTGCAGGCTTGGAAGCGCAGGCCCGCAACATGAATGGCGTTCGCGTGCTCTCCGCGCGCGTGGACGGCATGGACCGTCAACAAATGCGAACCCTGGCGGATTCGCTTCGCAATAAGTGGAAATCAGCGGTAATTGTTTTGGCGGGCGCGGACGACGGCACTGTGTCGGTGGTAAGCGCCGTGACCAAAGACCTTGTTGGAAAAGTACAGGCCGGCAAGCTGGCGAGTGCCGTTTCCATAGCCACTGGTGGCAAAGGCGGCGGACGGCCGGATATGGCGGAAGGCGGCGGCAAAGACGCATCGGGGCTCGATTCTGCTTTGGAACAGATCTACACAACTGTGGAAACCGCGGTCTAAAGAATGCTTGACTTCGATGCTTTGGTGGTGGGCGCGGGCCCGACAGGCCTTGCGTGTGCTATCGAGCTTGGCAAGCGCAACATGCGAACGGTGATTCTGGACAAAGGGTGCCTCACCAATTCCCTTTATAACTACCCGACGAATCTGACCTTTTTCACCACGCCTGAGCTGCTTGAAATCGGAGACATCCCGATGACGAGCTTGAACGATAAGCCGAATAAGATCGAAGCGCTGAAATACTACCGGCGGGTGGCACAGCACTACCATCTGGATATTCGCCAGCAGCAGGAAGTAATCCGCGTTGGCGGTCATGATGGTGCATTTCGGATAGAAACCACCAGCGGTGAAAGCTACAGTGCGCGTAAAGTGATTCTGGCGACAGGCTACTACGATGTGCCAAACCGCCTGAACGTTCCAGGTGAGGACCTTCCGAAAGTTCATCATTATTACCGGGACGCGCATCCGTACTTCGATCACGACGTGCTGGTGATTGGAGCAAAGAACTCCGCTGCAATTGCTGCTCTGGAGCTGCTCTGGACGGGTGCCCGCGTAACGTTGGTCCATCGTGGTGAAGGCATCTCAGCTTCCGTGAAGTATTGGATCAAACCGAACATAGAGAACAGAATCAAGAGCGGCGAAGTCACGGGCTATTTTTCGAGCCACGTCACAGCCATATGCACCACTGAGGTTCACCTGGAAACCCCCCGCGGTCCAAGGGTCATACCCAATCAGGCCGTTTTCGCCCTCATAGGATACAGGCCCGATGAGAAACTTCTCGCGTCCGTGGGCATTCAAATCGACCCGGTAACAGGCCGGCCGAACTTGAATGAAACGACTCTGGAAAGTGAACGCCCCGGCGTTTACCTGGCTGGGGTGATCGTCGCAGGCATGCACACTAGCGAGATCTTCATCGAGAACGGCCGTTTTCATGGAAAAGTGATAGCGGCTGCTGTTGCTGGCTGATCCCGTCCCACTTAAGACTTAAATTAAGATCCATTTACCAAGCGTGCCCATGGCATATGAATTGCCATCTAGAGAATCAATACATTACCTGTGGAATCAGATTGAACAGGTATGAAAAGGGGCACGAGCAATCACATGATGACTTCACTTTTAAACGCTTTCTTTGGATGTTCTCATCGCAGGACATCTTTCCCTCTGACGCCCGCTCGTCGCGGCGGTGTCGCGCAAGGCGTTCAGGAAAACCGGTGCAAGACGTATGTCACTTGTCTCGATTGCGGTAAAGAGTTCGATTATAACTGGGATGAAATGCACGTCGGGTCCCAAAAATCCAGCATGCCCACAGTAATCGCTCCCGCTACGTTCACGCCGCATCATTCCGCTCGTTAACTGAACCGCCGCGTTTGTCTTTGCGTATTCTTTAATGAGTTTGTCTAAAGGATACTTATGCATTGCACAAATTGCGGTTCGGTTCTTGATCCCGGTGCAAAATTTTGCCCGGCCTGCGGACATGCTGTTGGCGGCGCAGGAAACGCATCACAACCGGCTCAAGCACCCCCTGCTCGACTGGTGCGGCCACGCAGCGAGAAGAAGATTGCGGGTGTTTGCGCCGGTATCGCCCGCTACCTGAACTGGGACGTGACGCTTGTCCGCGTTCTGTGGATTCTACTGGTATTCGGTGCCGGTACCGGAGTGATCGCGTACATAATCGGGTGGATTGCGATTCCGGTTGGAGATTAGCTGCACCCTTTAGCGTCGCTCACTCATCTTTTATTATGAGACCACCATCATGAGCGACCTTCTGCAGTCTCTTCCCGTACTTCCCATTAAGAATACTGTCCTTTTCCCGAATCTTCTGATGCCGCTGTCTGTGGGCCGCACGCTTTCTGTGGCTGCCATCCACGAAGCCCTTAAAACGGAAGAGAAAGAGGTTATCGTTGTCACGCAGCGAGATACTTCAGTCGAACTGCCACTGCAAGACGACCTCTACACGGTAGGAACCCGCGCGGTAATCAAGCGCTCCGTTCGCCAGCCGGAAGGCAAATTCGAACTGATCGTGCTGGGCACGGAGCGCGTGGCCATCCTGAAAGTTGAGGAAGGCGATTACCTGACCGCCGAGTTCAGACCCCTGCCCCTGGATGCTGTGGAAGATTCTACGGAAACCGAGGCACTGTATCGCGAGCTCATGGACTTAGGCCGAAAGGTTCTGTCCCACTCGAATGTGGAAGCCCCCAGTGAACTCGCCCGGCTTCTGGCGCGTTCCGACAACCCGGTGCAGATGGTTTACCTCCTCGCCTCAATCCTGAGCATGGACGCTTCTGAAGAGCAGAAATTGCTGGAAGCCGAAACACCGGTCCTCACACTTCGCCTGATGCACTCGCACCTCACGCATGAGTTGCAGGTTCTGGAACTCCGTAGCAAGATCGCCAGCGAAGCCCAGAGCGAAATCGGTAAAGAACAGCGTGAATACGTACTCCGCCAGCAGTTGCGAGCTATTCAGCAGGAGTTGGGGGGCGGCAATCCGCAGGAGAGCGAAGTCGAGCTTCTGAAGGAGCGCCTGCTCAAAGCCGATTTGCCCGATGACGTACGTAAAGAAGCGAATCGCGAATTGACCAAGTTGGAGCGCCTCTCGCCACAAGCGCCGGATTATCACGTTACCCGGACCTGGCTCGATACGGTGCTCGAACTCCCCTGGACCAATGCGAGCCCGGATATACTCGACATTCCCGTTGCCCGCCAAGTGCTGAATGAAGATCATTTCGGACTGGAAGAGATCAAAGAACGCATCCTGGAACACTTGGGCGTACTGAAACTGAACAGCCGCGCCAAGGCACCCATTCTGTGTTTCGTGGGTCCTCCAGGGGTGGGCAAGACCAGCCTGGGACAATCGATTGCCCGTGCGCTTGGCCGCAAGTTCGAGCGCTTAAGCTTAGGTGGTTTACACGATGAAAGCGAACTTCGCGGCCACCGCCGCACCTACATCGGGGCAATGCCGGGCCGCATTATCCAAGCCGTCCGCCGGGCAGGCGTTAACAATCCGGTAATGATGCTGGACGAAGTGGACAAACTTGGCCGCGATTTCCGCGGAGATCCCGCAGCCGCCCTGCTTGAAGTTCTGGACCCCGAACAGAACCGGACCTTTCGGGATAACTACCTTGACCTGGCATTCGATATCAGCAAGATATTTTTCGTCACGACGGCGAATACGCTCGATTCCATTCCGCAGCCGCTGCTGGACCGCATGGAGATTGTCCGTCTGGCCGGTTATAGCGAAGAAGAGAAGCTGGAGATTGCAATGCGCTACCAGTTACCGCGCCAGCTTGCGGAGGCTGGCCTTACAGCCGATCAGTGCTTACTAACTCCCGAAGCACTGCGCCTGATGATAACCGGGTACACACGTGAAGCCGGTGTCCGCCAGTTGGAAAGAGCGATCGGTAAAGTGATCCGCAAAATTGCCTTGCGCCACGCGGAAGGCAAGACCGACGCTTTCTCAATCACAGAAGAAAACCTGGCTGACTTGTTGGGCCCGCAGAAAATTTCGCCCGAACAAGCGCGCCGTGACGTTCCTGCCGGTGTAGCAACAGGCCTTGCTTGGACAGAAGCAGGGGGCGACGTTCTGTACATCGAAGCCGCTCTCTTGCGGGACGGAAAAGGCCTCTCGTTGACAGGACAACTTGGCAACGTAATGCAGGAATCGGCCAAAACCGGCCAGAGCTATGTCTGGTCGCATGCGGAAGATCTGGGAATCGATCAATCGCTCTTCCGCCGCTACGGAGTCCACATACACGTTCCGGCAGGCGGAATACCGAAAGACGGCCCTTCCGCTGGTGTCACCATGGTGACCGCGCTCACCTCGCTATATACGGGTTTGCCGGTGCGAACGGATACCGCCATGACGGGGGAGGTTACGCTTTCCGGCTTAGTCTTGCCGATCGGTGGAGTGAAGGAGAAAGTGCTGGCCGCACGCCGGCTTGGCATCAAGCGCATCATTCTTCCCAAGGCGAATCAGAAAGACCTGCGCGATATTCCCGAACCTGTCCGCGCGGAGATGGAATTCATCTTTGCCGAGAAGGTAGGCCAAGTACTAGAAGCAGCGATTCCTGGAATTGGAAAGCGCCTTAGAATCGCTGCCTGATCGCAACCGCCCTGCTTCTCTAGGAGCGCATTCCTTCCAGTTCGCTCACTTCTGCCGCGGAGAGACGGAAATCGAGCGCGCCAATCACGCCGTCCACCTGCTGGGCGGAGCGCAGCCCGACGATTGCGGCGGTCACTTCCGGCCGTCGCAGCGTCCACGCAATCGCCACTTCACCCGGAGTGCGGCCGTGCCTCTGACCCATCTCTCGCATGCGTTCCACCAAGGCCAGGTTTTGGGTGAGCTTGGGTTCCTGGAACTGTGGCGTTCGCTTGCGGAAGTCATCGTCCGGCATCGCCGCGATCCGCTCGCGCGTCATGGCCCCGGTTAAGAGTCCGGATTTCATCGGTGAATAGACGATCACACCAATATTGTTCTGCCCCGCGTAAGGCAGGATGGATTCTTCAATCTCCGGCGAAAGCAGCGAATAGGGTGGCTGCAGCGATGTGACCGGCGCAATTTTCTGGGCACGCTTCAACTGTTCCACATTGAAGTTGGATACGCCGATGTAGCGCACTTTACCCTGCTCTTTCAGCTTGGCCATCTCGGTCCAGCCTTCTTCGATTTCCTCATCCGGCTCAGGCCAATGAATCTGGTAAAGGTCGATCACATCCAGTTGCAAGCGCCTCAAGCTGTCTTCCACTTCGCGCCGGATCGATTCGGCTTTCAGACTCTTTCCAATTTCGCGCTTTTCATTCCAGACCCGCTCACACTTGGTGAAGACGAACGGCTTCTTCGATCGCCCCTTGAGAGCCAGAGCCACAATCTCTTCCGAATGCCCCAAGCCATAAATGGCCGCTGTATCGATCCAGTTAATTCCCCTATCCAGCCCAGCCTGCATCGCCGCGACGGATTCGTTGTCGTCCTGGGGGCCCCAACCGAATGCCCACCCTCCACCGCCGATCGCCCATGCGCCAATCCCGATCGGCGTCAGGTGCATGTCACTATTTCCTAGCTGCTTGGTTTGCATAACCTTTAGAATAGTTGCCATGCCAGAGAAACCGCAAAGTTCCGCTAGCCACGCCAAGATTGACCCTCTGTTTCATTACTTCTTAATGCCAGTTGCGTTCATCAACGTGTGCATTATAGTGTATTTGGCGATTCGGCGGCCCAGCTACTCAGCGCTATGGCTTGTTATTTTGAGCATGGCCTTCGCTGTGACGGTTTTTAAAATTCGAACGTACTCGCTTAAGGTCCAAGATCGCGTGATCCGGCTGGAGGAGACACTACGAATGCAGCGCCTGATGCCGCCAGGTACGCTGGCCCAAATCGACCGGCTGCATCCGCATCACTTCATTGCGCTGCGCTTCGCGCCGGATGAGGAGTTGCCCGGTTTAGTGGAGCAAACGCTCGCCAACTCCTGGGGGCCTAAAGACATCAAAGGAGCAATCAAAAACTGGCGCTCCGATCACTTCCGCGTCTGACCGGCGACTCTCGCCAAGCCTTTTGCGACAGAAGTGAATTCGTCCCCGCCTGAGATTTTCGCCGGTCCGAAAAGGTGTTCGAACAAGCGCCGCACTGCCGGCACCAGCGACGTTCCACCGGTAAGAAAGACGCGATTGACTGCGCTTGGGGCCGTGCCTGTGCGCTCCAGCAATCTGTCCACGGCACTTCGAATCTGATCGAGCTCTGGCGTGATCCAATCGTCGAAATCGGCGCGCGCGATTTGCTGTTCAATTTCGAGTGCGGAATGGTGAAAACGGAAGAACGTGCTCTGGCTGCGCGACAGTTCAAACTTCGCCTGTTGAACCGCGCGGTGTAGTTGTAGACCCAGGTCGTTTTCGATCAATGCGATGAGCTTTGCGATGCGCTCCGGTTCCAAGGCGGTGGCCTCAATCGAATGGAGCATACGCAAAGTATCGGGCGAGCGCAGGAAGGAGAGTTGGTGCCAGCGCTCCAGTTTGCGATAGAGCGATGCGGGCACAGGGAGAAGCTTGTGCAGCGAACGATATTCCGACCCCTCGCCAAGTAGCGGGGATACCACATACCTGATGATGGTGGCATCGAGCGCGTCGCCCGCCAGGGGAACTCCTTCGTTGCCGAGAATGGTACGCGCACCGTGTCCGGTCCGCGCTCGTGGGCCCACCGGCATCAGGCAGAAATCGCTTGTTCCGCCGCCGAAATCAGCGATTAAGATCAGTTCGTCATGATCGAGCCGGCTCTCATAAGCGTAAGCCGCCCCGACCGGTTCGAACGCAAGCGTAACCCGGCCAAAACCGGCCGCCTGATAAGCAGCTTCCAGGCGCGTGACCGCCATCTGCTCATCGTCCTCAGTTTCGGCGCCAACAAACAGCACAGGGCGGCCGGCTGTAACGGAAGTGAGCGGGCAAGGCAGCAGTCCAGCAGCTTCTTTGCGAATGGCCCGCAACAGGACCGTCACCAGGTCCTGAGCCGTGTAGCGACGACCGGAGATGTTGGTCGCGGTAAAGATGCGGCTGGCTAGCAGAGATTTCATTGACTGGATCAGTCGACCCCCGCTTTCGCCTTCCGCATGTTCCGCCAGGTAAGCGGCAACGGCTTGAGCACCGGCGACAACGGGCTGACGCCCCGCCGGGAAGTAAAGAATGCTGCGAAAGGTTTCGGAATCTCCGAATGGAATCAGGTTAACATCGGTGCCGTCGCGGATCGCAATCGCACTGTTGGTGGTTCCAAAATCGATCCCAATGTCAGACATCCGGGGTCCGATCCTGAAGCTTGAGCAGTTCCGTCGCTATACCGTCTACCGCGGGGCTTTCGAAAACGGGGCTAGCCACATCGGCGGACTGGAAATGAATGATGCGGCCTGAAAAGCGGGGAGTTTCACCCGTTCGGCGGAACAGAGCAGTCCAGCGTTTTTGCGGCTTCGCCATAATGGCGTCCAGCAGAGCCACAGCGGAAACGGTCTCTCCCGCTTCGGCAAGGTGACGAGCGGTTTCGAGCGCCGGTTCGGCTCCTTCACCCGAAGCGGCCAAAAGGTACGGGCCATGCGGCTGGCGCGCGCGGATGGCGGACAAGGCGTCAGCCGTCGGTTCCAACCCCAGCAGGGGCTGGTCTGGACCAAGTGCGTGGGCTAAGTTCCAGCAGCCTGCGCGCACATTGAAGAAGAAGATTGGGTTCCGCGGCCCATTGGGTTGAATGCCGGTCAGGCCTGGCGGGAGTTCGGCGCTGCCTTGCCGTTTCAAATACAGCGCCACTTCACGGACCGTGGGGGCGCTGAACAACGTTTGAAAGGGGAGCCCCTGCCCCGTTTCGCGTTCCACCCGCGAAACCAGGCGCATGGCTGAAAGCGAATGGCCGCCGTGATCGAAGAAGCTATCGGTAACGGAAAGATCAGGCACGCCGAGAGCCTCGCGCCAGATCGGCAACAGGCGCAGCTCGAGAGGGTCAGTCACGGCAGGTTGCTCAGGAGCCGGTCGGGTTGCCGCGGGAATTGTCAGCGCGCTCCGGTCTAGCTTTCCGTGCACATTAACGGGGAAATCGGTGACAGTGAAGAATCGGCTCGGCACCATGTATTTCGGAAGTTTGGCGATCAGGTACTCGCGCAATTCTTTGTCCGGTGCACTGCCGGTGTACCAGGCAAAAAGGGAATCTCCGCGAATGGCCGCCGCTGCTCCGGTGACATTGGGGTGCTGGTTAAGTGCCGTTTCTATCTCGCCCAATTCAATGCGGAAACCGCGCAGCTTGACCTGGGTATCCAATCGTTGCAGGAATTCAAGCTCGCCGTCCTCGCGGAAGCGGACCAAGTCCCCTGTTCTATACGCGCGTTCACCGGAGGGCAGAGTGACGAAACGCTCCGCTGTAAGGTCAGGTCGGCTCCAATAACCTTCCGCTACACCCGCTCCCGCAATATAGAGTTCGCCTGGAATGCCAATTGGAAGCCGTTCCTGATTTCGATCGAGCACGTAAACGCGAGTATTCGCGAGCGGCCGGCCAATGGTGACTGGCTTGCCCGTCACGCGCGCCATTGTGGACCAAACGGTGGTCTCGGTTGGTCCGTACATGTTCCAAACCACGCAATCGAGCGAGGCCAAGCGCTCTGCTAAAGGTTCAGGCAAGGCTTCCGCCCCGACCAGAATTTTGAAATTGCGGGGCGGCTTCCAACCGGTGTCCAGCAGAGCAGCCCAAAGTGTCGGCGTCGCTTGCATGATAGTGGCCTCGGAGGATTCCAGCAAGGCGCGAAGACGCTCGGGGTCCTTGCGATCTTCATCCGTGCCCAACACCAGCTTCGCCCCGCAATAGAGTGGCAGCCAAAGCTCAGGGACGGACATATCGAAGGCTGCGGTGGCGAGTGCCACCATCACGTCATCACAATCCACGGGAACGGTCATTCGCATGGCTTCGAGAAGGTTGATGAGCGACGATTGCCCGATGCGCACGCCTTTCGGCTTGCCTGTGGACCCGGACGTATAAATCACGTAAGCGAGACCAGGCGTGGGCGTGCCTGTCTCAAGATCTTGCCGGATAAAATCGAGACGCTCGGCGGGGTGATCGGGGTCGAGCGGAACGTACGCGCTACCGGCCTTCCAAACGGCGAGCAGGTGCGGGACAAGTTGAATGTCGCGATGGGCAACAACAGGGATCAATTTACCGGGTGAATGGGCGGCGGCAAGTTTTGATGCTTCGCGTTCCAGTTCCGCATAGGTGAGCTTCAAGCCGTTGCATTCCACGGCGACGTGATTCGGTGTGCGATGAGCTTGCGAAAGAAACAACTCTGTATAAGAACTGCTGGGCTGGTTCGCGGCCGTGCGATTCCATTGATCGAAAGTTGCCTGCTCGTTGGGAGTCAACAACGGCAAGCGCGACAGCTGAGTGTCAGGCTCTTCGATGGCGGCTTGCAACAGGTGAACGAAGTGGCCAGCCATGCGTTCCATCCGAGTAAGGTCGAAGAGAGAATCGCTGTAGTTCAGCAATCCATGAAGCTCTCCGTCGCGTTCTTCAATGGAAAGCGTCAGGTCAAAGCGGGCGGTCGCAAAATGGACTGGCTTTCTCTCGATGGCGAGCCCGGGCAATGTCAGTTCCCCGCCCTCATTGTTCTGCAGAATGAAGAGCACCTGAAACAGAGGAGTGTACGAATCGGTGCGCGCGGGAGCCAGAACCTCTACCAATTTCTCAAACGGAAGATCCTGGTGTGCGGCTGCATGAAGAGATACTTCCCGCACACCATGGAGAGCCTCGCGAAAACACGACGCGCCGTCAAATCTGGTGCGCATCACAAGCGTGTTGGCAAAGAATCCAATCAGCGGCTCAGTCTCAGTGACCATACGGTTCGCGGTAGGGGAACCGACCACAATGTCGTCAGTTTGCGTGTATCGCGCTAGCAAAACCTGAAAGGCAGTTAGCAGAAGCATGAACAGCGTGACATCTTCGGCTCGGCTGAACCGATGGATCTGTTCCGTGAGTTGGGATGCAATAACGAACCGGTGATTTCCGGCCGTGAACTCTTGTTGTGCAGGCCGGGCGCGGTCCGCGGGAAGTTCCAGCAGAGCGGGTGCTCCCGACAGTTGTTCGCGCCACCATTGCGACAGCTTTTCCAGGCGCGGGCCTGTCAGTACTTCGGTCTGCCAGCGTGCGAAGTCGGAATACTGAATAGCTAGGGGCGCGAGTGTTTCACCTGCATACAGAGCAGCCAATTCCCGATAGAGGACACCGAACGACCATGCGTCCGAAACAATGTGGTGTATCGCAATATGGAGCGTGTAATTACTTGGCGCGTGTTCCGTAAGCGCGATGCGGATAGGCCATTCGGACACCAAATCGAACGGGGAATTTGCGGGAGCATCACACCAGACGAGTTCGCGCGGTGGATCGATCAGAACGAGGCCGTCCTGGAACCGGGTACGCAGCGTGAAATGGCGCTGGGCAATTTCCGAAAAACAACGGAGCAGCCGTTCGACATGAAGCGGACCGCGAATATGAAAGGCTTCTTCGATGTTGTACATTGAAGACCTTCCGCCGTAGTACCTGTCGAGGAACCAGAGACGGGACTGCGCAAAAGAGAGAGGCGCGGTTCCTTCGCTGCCGTGACTGATCAGAGGGGGTAGCGGCTCACTAGGGCTCTGTGCGGCGATGGCTTGTGCGAGTGTCCGGGGAGTAGGGGTCTCGAACAGTTTGCGAAGTGAGACTTCCACACCGAAGGCGCCGCGGATGCGAGCAATGGCTCGCGCGGCAAGAAGAGAGTGGCCGCCCAGGTGAAAAAAGTTGTCTTCAGGCCCAACAGTGTCCACACGAAGCAGTGCCGCGAAAATGTTTCGGACTAGTTCCTCACCCGCGCTTGCGGGGCCGATGAAAATGGGGGGCGGAAGCGCGCCGGGAGCGGGAAGCGCGCGCCGATCCACCTTTCCATTTGCGGAAAGCGGGAGCGCTTCCAGCCGGATGAACCTGGTGGGTACCATGTAGTGCGGCAGGACCGTTTCAAGGGCCCGGCGCAGTTCGGGGTCGGGTAGCGGATCACCAGTCAGGTATGCGGCTAAATATCTTCGTTCCGGCTCGTCTTCACCGATGATAACGGCGGCGCGAGAGATGGAAGGTAACGCTTCGAGAGCAGCTTCAATCTCACCTAATTCAATGCGATAGCCCTGAAGCTTTACTTGGCTGTCTGCGCGGCCGCTGAACTCAAGCTGCCCGTCAGCCCGGTAGCGGACGCGGTCGCCCGTCTGGAACGATCGTTCTCCGTTCGGGAGGGTAATAAACTTTTCGGCCGTCAGCTCAGGGCGGTTCCAATATCCCAGGGCCACGCCATCGCCCGCGATGTAAAGTTCTCCAGGGATGCCGATGGGTACGGGTTTCAGATGCTCGTCAAGAACAAAGAGCCTTGTGTTCGCGATTGGCCGTCCGATGGTAACCGGGCCGTTAGTGACGCGCGCCATGGTGGACCAGACCGTAGTCTCCGTGGGACCGTACATGTTCCAAACGGTGCAGGGCAGTGCGGCCAGGAGGTCCGCAACGGTTCGTGGCAGCGGCTCCGCACCTACCAGCAATTTGAAATTGGGTGCGGGTTTCCAGCCGGCATCCAGCAGCGCGGCCCAAAGCGTGGGCGTGCCCTGCATCATTGTGGCGCCACTGGTTTCGAGCAAACGCCGGAGGCGCACAGCATCGCGGCGGTCTTCGGCTGTTGCGAGCACCAGCTTCGCTCCGCAATACAGCGGCAACCACAGCTCAGGCACGGACATATCGAACGCGGCAGTGGCGAGCGCAATCATCACGTCGGTCTCGTTTACCCCAACGGACGTCCGCATCGCTTCGAGAAGGTTGATGAGTGACCGGTGAGAAATCCGCACTCCCTTCGGATTGCCGGTGGATCCGGACGTGTAGATCACGTAAGCCAAATCACCCGCACCGCCCCCGCTTGCACTGTCTCTGCGCATAAACTGCTGGCGCTGCGGCGGGTATTCGGGGTCGATAGGAACGTAGGCGCTAGCCGCTTTCCAAATGGCAAGCAGGCGCGGAAGCAGGTCGATATTGCGCTCGACAATCACCGGATTGAGAGCGCCGGCCACGATGCCCTCCACCCTGTTCGAAGCTTCGTCGAGCCCGGCATACGTGAGCGCTGTATCTTCGAATTGGATTGCTATGGCTTCAGGATGAAGCGCTACTTGCTGGTGGAAAGCTTCAAGGAAATGTTGATACGGGTAAGCAGCGGCCGTCTGGTTCCATTCATGATTCAGTTGGAGTTGCTCGGCGGTGGTAAGCAAAGGCAAATCCACGATGGCGGAATCGGGCGATGCGATGGCTGCCGCGAGCAGCGTGCCCAGGTGCCCGGTAAGGCGCGCGATGCGATCGTTATCGAACAGGTCGCGATTGTAATCGACTGAGCCATGGAATACGGGTTCGATCTGCTCTATGTTCACTGAGAGATCGAGCTTGACAAATTCCGGCTCATACCGCGCGTCGGAAGCCGTGACCCCTGGCAGATCGAGCCCAGCCATGGCTGCGTTTTGAAGCGCGAACATTACCTGAAAGAAAGGAGTGTGGGCCAGATTGCGATCGGGCTCAAGTTCGGCGACAAGCTTTTGAAATGGAATTTCGCCATGTGCAAAAGCATCTAGCGCGGTGTCCTTGGTTTTCTGTAGAGTCTCTCGAAATTTCGCCCCAGGCACAATCTGCATTCTTAGCGGGAGCGTATTTACAAAAAAACCGATCAGCGGTTCCAGTTCAACGCGGGAACGGTTTGCTACAGGCGTTCCCACAACCAGATCGGTTTCACTGGTGTAGCGATAAAGCAGAACATTGAAGGCAGCCAACAGCGTGAGGAAGGGCGTTACACCTTGCGCGCGGCTGAACGCGATCAGCCTTAGGCCGAGTTCGGCAGGCCATGTGAAGCGGTGCTGAGCACCTTGATACGTGAGCGCCGCCTGGCGGGGACGGTCTGCGGGAAGTTCCAGCGGAGCCGGCCCGTTAGCAAGCTGGTTGCGCCAGTAGAGAATGTCACGATCAAAGACATGAGGGTCGGCGCGCTGTGCCGCGGCATAGTCCGAATACTCGAACGCGAGTGAAGGAAGCGCATGGCCGCGATAGAACGCGCTTAGATCGCGAAAGAGTACACCCATCGACCATCCGTCGCTCACGATGTGGTGCATGGTGAGCGCAAGTTCCCATTCGCTTGGACCCGTGGCTGCGAGCGCGGCGCGGAGCAAAGGAGCTTGATCAAGATCGAACGGACGTGATGCGGAATTGCGGGATTCCCCAAGGCTGCAGACGTGGACGTCTATGGTGACATCGCGATGTATGGTCTGCACCGGCGTGCCCTGTGCGTTGCTGAAACTTGCGCGGAGAGTTTCATGGCGGGCGATGACCTGGTTCAGCGCGCGCGCAAAGCGCTCCGGATCTAGCGGCCCGTTCAGACGGATTACCGCAGGGATATTGTAAAGAGCTTTTTCCGATTGATGGAACTCGTGCAGGAACCAGATGCGCTCCTGAGCAAACGATAACGGCGGGGTAAGTTTGGGCCCTGTCCGGGCGGGTGCGGGCGTTCGTGACGATTGCAGCGTTTGAATACGAAGCGCGAGCTCCCGTACGGAGGGCGAATCGAACAATTCACGGGTTGGAATTTCAACGCGCCACATTTCCCACACGCGGGACAGCACCTGCGTGGCAAGAAGCGAGTGACCGCCCAAGTGGAAAAAGTTGTCAGTGGCAGAGATGCGGTCCAGCTTCAGAACTTCGCCGAAAATTTGGGCGAGCACTCGCTCCACAGGCCCGACAGGTGCCTCGAATGGCGCTTCGCTCTCGGGAACGGAAGCACTCAATGCGCGGCGGTCCAGCTTGCCGTTCGGAGTAAGAGGGAAGCTAGGGACAGCGGCCAGCTTAGCCGGAACCATGTGTGGCGGCAGCATGGCAATAAGATGATCGCGAACCGGATCTGTCGGTTGTTGCGGGGAGATATAGGCAACAAGATTTTCAGCTTGCAGCAGCACAGCAGCCTGACTCACTCCAGGGAAGCGGAGCAGCGCGGCTTCAATCTCCCCGGGCTCGATACGGAAGCCGCGGATTTTAATTTGTTCATCCGCGCGGCCCAGGAAGACCAGATTGCCGTCCGGGAGAAGGCGCACCAGATCTCCCGTTCGAAACCGGCCGTCGGGCGTAAACTTTTCGGCCGTCAGTTCCGGCCTGTTGAGGTAACCACGCGCAACGCCCGCTCCGCCAATCCACAACTCGCCTTCAGCACTAGCAGGAACGGGAAAGCCGGCTGCATCGAGTACGTAAAGTTGTGTCTTTGCGAGCGCCCTGCCAATGGGTATGGGGTCCATGCCGGGCTTCACTCGCAACATGGTTGAGGCGACAGTAGTTTCGGTGGGACCGAACATGTTCCAAAGCACGCGCGTGCGCGAGAGCAGTTGGCCGGCTAACGCAGTTTGCAGGCTTTCCCCGCCGCAAAGTGCGGTCAGATTTGTGTTGCCGAGCCAACCGGCATCTAGCAACATGCGCCAGGTAGCGGGCGTGCCGAACATCATCGTTGCGTTGTGCCGCTCTAGTATCCGGGCCAGCTTGCGACCGTCGGCCGCCTCCTCGCTGGCCGCGATAATCAGAGTGGCTCCAGCGGCCAACGGAAGAAACAGCTCCATGGCGGAGATGTCGAACGACAGCGTTGTGACCGCGACGAAGCGATCGCCAGATGAGATGCCGGCGTTACGCTGCACGGAATCGAGGAAATTAGCAAAACTGCGGTGCGTAACCGGCACGCCTTTCGGCTCGCCCGTTGAGCCGGAAGTATAAATTACATACGCCAGAGCATCGGGATCGACCGGTGTAAATGGGTGCGGCCTCTCGGCATCCAGATTTTCAAAATCAGCGTCGGTGACCGTAAATGTTGCGGCTGAATTCTGCAGCAGGAATGTTTTGCGAGCCTGCGGGTAGGCCGGATCTATGGGCAAATATGCGGCACCGACATGCCAGACGGCGAGAATGGCGACCGGTAAATCCACCGATCTGTCCATCGCGATCGCAATGGTGCTCCCCCGTTCTGCACCGCGGCGGATGAGCCGGGTGGCCAACGCTTGGGACCGGCGGAGCAGTTGTGCATACGTGAGGATGCATTCTGAGGATTGAACTGCGGTGGCGTCGGAAGGAACTAGACGGTTGGGCACAGGTGGCAGAGGACTGAGAAGCTGGAGGAATTCGTTGGCCAATGCCTGGATGGTCTGAGGCGAATATTTCTTCGGATCGTATTCGAAGCCGTGCGCAGTCAAGGTCAGGTCAGCGCCCGGTCCGCTGTTCTGGTCAGGCAGGAACATAGCGGGATAGATCCGTTGTGGCGACTTATGCCGGTACTCCAGAGCATCGAGAAGTGCGGCGCGCACGGTGTCGGGCGTGACTTGCGCCGCAGGGATTCGTAAGCCTAGAAATCTGTCGGCATTCGGCGCGGTTAAGCCGAGTACAATATCGATGGTTTCGGAATGAGCAGCCAGCAACTCGCAAAACGCGGTGAGCAGCTCGAGATCAGAGGCGCGGGGCCAACGGAAAGTGAATCGGTCTACAACTTGGGCTGGTTCGCAACTGGCAATGCCATGGAGCTTCGCCGCCCAGAACTGCTCCTGCTCTTGCAGAACCTGAAGCGGGATCGGCCCAGGAGTGCTGTTTTTAAAGGGTATTCTCCTAGTTTACGACAGGGGACTTGCAGAAGCTTGCAAGCTACTCTGACGAACGATTCTTCGCGCGCGCAAGCCGGGCGAGAGTAGCTAAGCCCTTCAAGTGCTCCCGCAGGGGTCGCGCGGGCGTACCCCATACCGGTTCCCCGGCGCGGACGATCTTTGAGGTGAGAATGCCGGCGCCTGAACCGATTACGGCACCGGATTCGATCCGCGCCTTATCGCCGATACCGACCTGCCCGCCAATGATTGCGTAATCACCGACAACGACGCCACCCGAAAGCCCTGTCTGCGCGGCGATGACAACATGGTTGCCGATCTGGCAGTTATGGCCAATGTGGACCTGATTATCAAGCTTCACGCCATCTCCCAAGCGGGTGACTCCTAGAGCTGCCCGATCGATACATGTATTCGCCCCGATCTCGACATCGTCGCCGATCTCCACCGTGCCCACTTGAGGGAACTTGATGTAGCGGCGTGCTTCATCGAGTGCGAAGCCGAATCCGTCCGCCCCGACAACGCAGCCCGCGTGCAAAATGGCATTGCGCCCGATGCGCACACGGTCATAAATCGTAACGTTGGCATGCAAGGTAGAACCCGGGCCAATAGTGACGCCCTTGCTGATGACGCAGCCGGGCCCGATGGAAACTTGGCCTTCAAGTATAAAGTCTTCCGCCACCACCGCCGATGGATGAATACCGGCCGGAATAGTAGCCGGGAAGAGAAGAGCAAGAGCTTGGGCGAAGGCCCGGCGTGTTGAAGGGGAACGTATGACTGTTTGAGAGTGATTTGGGTAGTCAGGCCCAACAATCACGCAGCCCGCTTGACTAGTCTGGGCTGCGGTGAAGGCTTTTGGCGATGCCGCGAACGAGAGGTCCGCTGGAGTGGCGGAATCAAGCGGGGCTGCGCCTGTGAGTTGCCGGTCGGCTTCGCCTTCGAGGGGGCAGGCGAGAGCGTTTGCGAGTTCGCGAACTGTCACTTGCTCATAATCTCCCACATGCAAGCGGGTTACAGTGAAACCCATGAGCGAAATCGCGCCCACTGCGCGTATTCATGAGTCGGCCAGGATAGGGCAGGGTTGTAATATCGGCGAGTTCTGCGTGATTGAGCAGAACGTGGTGCTGGGTGACGGGTGCCAGCTCGAGCCTTATGTCTATGTAAAGCGCTGGACGACCTTAGGCGAGCGGAATACGGTTTCTTCGGGAACGGTGCTCGGTTCGGACCCGCTCGATAAGAATTTCAAGGGCGATCGCAGTTATTTGAGAATCGGCGATGGAAATACCATTCGGGAGCACTTCACCATCTCGCGTGCCACCAAGCCGGAAGGAGTGACGCTGATTGGAGACCGCAATTACATCATGACGGCCGGACATATTGCGCACGATTGCTGGATCGGGAACGACACCGTGGTCTGCAGCAATGTACTGGTTGCAGGGTATTGTGTGCTGGAAGATGGCGCTTATCTTTCAGGTGGCGTCATGGTCCATCAGTTTTGCCGTGTGGGGCGCTTGGCTTTGGTGAGCGGGAACACGCGCGTGAATGTGGATGCTCCGCCGTTCTTTATCTACTACGGTTTCGATCCGGAACCGCACGGGTTGAATGTTGTGGGTCTTCAGCGGGCCGGGTTTTCCTCGGATCGGATTCGGGAACTGAAGCGCGCCTACCGGATTCTGTATCGTAATGGTCTAAAGCTGAATGAGGCTCTAAACCAACTTGAAGCAGACGGCGCTTCTGAAGATGTGCGGCATCTGGCGGCGTTCTGCCGCGAATCCACTCGGGGGATTACGCGATAGCGCTTGGTGGCTTATTCGCAATGGCGAGAAGCGTTTCAAAGTGGGGGGTGGTCTCCTCTTTGTGAACCACCGCCGTATGGATCTGGCGGAACCCGGCGCGCTTCAGGAACCGCTCCATTTCCACTTCGGCGAAGCCTAACCAGAGATGGGCGTACAGTTCTCGCACGTCTTCGAAATTGTGTTTGAGCAGATCCAGAATCGCAATCCGGCCGCCGGGCTTCAGAATGCGGAACGCCTCGCAAATCGCTCGCTCCGGGTGCTGGGCGTGATGGAGCGATTGGCTGAAAAACGCAACATCCACGGATGCGTCCTCAATTGGCAGGTCCTCCAAATCGCCCTGACGGTAGTCCAGATTCTTTACACCGTGGGTGCGCGCGAGTTCGCGGCCATATTCGGCCATGCGTTCCGAATTGTCTACCGCGATAACCTTCTTCGCGCGCTGGCTCAACAACTGGGATAAAGTGCCTTCGCCCGCTCCAAGATCGGCAATGACCAGCGGGGGAAGCAACTGAAGCAGTACTTCGGCCAACCCTTTCCAGGAGCGGCCAGGTACATACTGGCGTCCCAGGCGGCCCGCAAGCTGATCGAAGTGGGTTCGCATTTTATCGCGCCGTTTGCGAAGAACCAGCCGGAGCGCATCGCTGTCTTCGGCGGCGAAGAGCGTTTCAGCCGCACCCAGACGGGCGATTGCCAGCAGTTCCGCCGGCTGGGTCTTTAGCCTATGGAAGATGTTTTTGCCCGTGCGGCGGTCTTCAGTGAGGCCGGCCTGTTTTAACTGCGCAAGATGGGTGGAGATCTGGCTCTGCCCTTTGCCGAGAATTTCCTGCAGTTCGGCAACCGACAATTCTTCGCGCTCCAGCAACAGCAGCAGACGAAGCCGGTTGGGGTCAGCCAGAAGCCTGAGTGATTTTAGAATCGACAGCATGCTAAAAATTTAGTAAGCTATCAATGTATCAAGATTCATCGATATATCCGGAGACAATCTTTATGACTACCGCAACCGTTACGAAAACCGATTTTAAAGTAGCCGATATGGGCTTGGCCGATTGGGGCCGCAAGGAAATTACCGTCGCCGAGCATGAAATGCCCGGCTTGATGTCAATCCGACGGAAATATGCCGCGGAAAAGCCGCTCGCAGGCGTTCGGGTCACCGGATCGCTGCACATGACGATTCAGACCGCCGTGCTGATCGAAACGATGGTCGATTTGGGCGCGGATGTGCGCTGGGCCAGTTGCAATATTTTCTCAACGCAAGATCATGCCGCAGCCGCGATTGCCGCCTCCGGCGTACCTGTGTTTGCGTGGAAAGGCGAATCGCTCGAAGAGTATTGGGAATGCACCATGAAGGCCGTCATGCACGGCAACGGTCTGGGCCCGCAACTGGTTGTGGATGATGGCGGCGATGTGACGCTGCTCATTCATAAAGGCGTGGAACTCGAAGACGGCAGCGATTGGGTCAACACTCCTTCTGGCAGCGTGGAAGAAAAGATCATCAAAGATCTTCTCATCCGCACCCATGCCGAAAACCCGAAAATGTGGCACCCCATTGCGGCTGAGTGGCGCGGTGTTTCGGAAGAGACCACCACGGGCGTGCATCGTCTTTATAAGATGCAGGAACAAGGTAAGCTGCTGGTTCCCGCCATCAACGTGAACGATTCAGTAACGAAATCGAAGTTCGACAATCTCTACGGCTGCCGCGAATCACTGGCGGACGGCATCAAGCGCGCAACTGACGTGATGCTTGCCGGTAAAGTCGCCGTCATCTGCGGCTACGGCGACGTCGGTAAGGGTTCGGCGCACTCCCTGGCCGGCATGGGCGCGCGCGTCATCGTGACCGAAATCGATCCCATCAATGCGCTTCAGGCCGCAATGGAAGGCTTCGAAGTCACCACCATCGAAGAGACCCTGGGCCGCGGTGATATCTATGTCACCACCACGGGCAATGTCGACATCATCACGCTTGAGCACATGCAGATGATGAAAGACCAGGCTATTGTCTGCAACATCGGACACTTCGACAACGAAATTCAGGTGGATCTGCTGAACGATTCGCCCGGCGTGAAGCGCTTGAATATCAAACCGCAAGTGGATCAGTACACGTTCCCGAACGGCAACAGCATCTTTATGCTGGCTGAAGGACGTTTGGTGAACCTCGGTTGCGCAACCGGCCACCCCAGCTTCGTGATGAGCGCCAGTTTCGCCAACCAGATTCTGGCCCAGATCGATCTCTGGAAGAACAAAGACGAGTACAAGGTCGGTGTGTACACGCTCTCAAAGAAGCTTGACGAAGAAGTTGCACGCCTCCATCTGGATAAGATCGGTGTGAAACTCACTACGCTAAGCTCAAAGCAGGCGGATTACCTGGGTGTTTCGGTGGAAGGGCCATATAAGCCAGAGCACTATCGTTACTAGCATCAGACTGCACATCGAACTGCGCGTAAAGAGGAGAGCTTCGGCTCTCCTCTTTTTTTTGTTCTGTCTGCCCGTGCGAGCGGTTACATTTGAAAGCGATGTCGCCCCCATCCTGGAGCAGCATTGCCAACGGTGCCATCGGGCCGGAGAAATTGCCCCGATGTCGTTCCAAACTTACGCGCAGACGCGCCCGTGGGCGGCGGCCATCCGGGAACAAGTCATTTTGCGCAGGATGCCGCCATGGTTCGCCGCTGGCGGAAATTTTGCAAACGATCCATCGTTAACTCGCGAACAGATTGCCACGCTGCGCGAATGGGCGGATACCGGCGCGGTCGAAGGTCCTGCATCGAGGCACGCCACCAGAGCGTGGGCTTCCGGCTGGAATCTGGAAAGTACCGATGCCTCTTTTGAAATGGCGGAGCCATTCGCCATTCCCGCCTCGGGAGCGGTGGATTATCAGTATTTCGTGGTTCCTACGAAGTTCGCTCAAGACCGCTGGGTACAAGGTGCGGAGATTCGCCCCGGTGCGCGCGCGAACGTACATCACGTCGTGGTTTACGTGCGGGAAAAGAACTCTCCCTGGCTGCGGGACGGGAACATGGCCATCCCGCCAAAGAGCGATATCCTGTTGATTTACACGCCAGGAAGCGAAGCACGCATGCTACCTGCCGGGATGGCAAAAAAGTTGGAAGCCGGTAGCGATCTGGTATTTCAAATTCACTACACAACCAATGGCAAAGCCGCGCTCGACCGCACCAAGATCGGGTTGCAGTTTGCCACGTCGGAACCCTCAAAACAGGTGCTTACGCTCCAAATGGGGAATAGCGCGTTTCATATTCCGCCCGGCAACGCCAATTTTCCCGTGTTAGTGCGCGGAACGCTCCCCAACGACGCCGAATTGCTCAGCTTTTTCCCCCATATGCATTTGCGGGGGAAGGCATTCGAATACCGAATCATTCCGCCGAGTGGGCCCGCGCAGGTGCTGCTGCGTGTAGAGCCGTACGATTTCTACTGGCAGCTCGATTACGTGCTGCGGCAGCCGCTAAAACTGGCAGCGGGCACAAAGTTCGAATGGGAAGCTTGGTTCGATAACTCTGTCAACAATCCCAGGAACCCCGATGCGAAAGCAA
>Ga0123338_10000455_pt1 | contig 41761 bp, 41 predicted proteins | sample grotaG_FD_89793 | JGI IMG/M metagenome (GOLD analysis project Ga0123338, IMG submission 89793) | Glacier valley bacterial and archeal communities from Borup Fiord, Nunavut, Canada, to study Microbial Dark Matter (Phase II) -... | ecosystem: Environmental > Aquatic > Freshwater > Ice > Glacier ...
ATTCCACAAGAAACTCAGATGGCTGCAGCATTAGTTAAATAAAAATATGGCAAACTTATTCAAAATAGACTTACAGGAAGATGAATGGGTTGACCAGGTCTTTCAGGGTCGTAATCAGGCCTATGGAGCTTATAAGCTTCGCAAGCAGTATTCTAAAACAGCAGTGCTGAGTGGAATAATCGCTGTTGTAGGTCTGGTTATAGCTCTTGGAGCGCCGGTTTTATTCAATAACCTTCACTTTAAGCAGGATACAAAATTAATTACCGAGGTGAATGAATTGAAGGCTCCGCCTCCGGTTGATCAGACAAAACCACCACCACCACCTCCTCCCCCGGTTAAACCGCCCCCACCGGTGAAGCAGCAGATTAAATTTACGCCTCCTGTTGTAGAGAAGAACGTAAAGAAGGAGGAAATACCACCACCTGTTGAAGAAACTAAGAAGGTTGATATGGGTAAGGCAGATGTTAAGGGAACAGTTGATGCACCGACTGATATCCCTGATGACAAACCATCGGCCGCAGCGGGTGAAGATCCGAATAAGATCTTTGTATCTGTAGAGAACCCACCTCAGTATCCTGGTGGTGATGAAAATATCCTTAATGACCTGAACAAGTATCTTCAAAATCACTATCCTCCATTGGCCAAGGAAAATAATATTCAGGGCCGGGTAACAGTAAATTTTGTTGTTGAGAAAGATGGTTCGGTTACAGCCATAAAGGTACTGCGTGGGCAGGAACTTGGAGGCGGTCTGGCTGAAGCAGCAGTTGCAGCAATCAAACGCTTAAAGAGGTTTACACCAGGAAGACAGAACGGAAATGCAGTTCGTGTTTCCTTTAGTGTCCCTGTTACATTCCGCTTAGAAGGCAATGAATAAATGATAGATTCGAAAAAGCAATTTAATTCTGCTGGTAATGAGAAAAAATCGCCCGTAAGGCGGTTTTTTCTCATTTTGAGCCTGGCACTTCCAGTTGCTGTTCTAGTTGCTGGCATTCTTATTATTAAATCACCGTATATATTACCTGAAGGCCCCCCTCTTCAAAGAAACATTATAGGGGGCCTTTTTATCGCTTATTCATTTTTTAGGATCTATCAGGTTTTTCTCAAGAATAAACACGAATCATGATGAATTACCGGGCTATGCGTAAAATTAGTTTAACAGCAAAATTACTAGGACTTTCTTCCCTGCTAATTTCTATCATAGCCTGTAACAACAAGCCCGCAGGAAAACCCCTTGATACTACAACAAGTGGCTCAATTACGATAGCCGTTGATAATACGTTTGAACCTATCATCATACGTGAACTAGAGATGTTTAAATATGAAGTTCCAGACGGCCATATTAACCCATTATATTTACCTGAATCAGATGTGCTAAAAGAACTCAATACTGATTCAGTCAAGGTTGTCTTTACAACCAGAAAACTCACTGTACCTGAATCTGCCAGATTTAAAAACAAGAAAATAGAAATACATCAAAATATGATTGCCCGTGATGCTGTGGCACTGATTGTAAATGCTGCTAATACTGATTCAACTTTTACCATGTCTGATTTGCGTAAAGTGTTCACTTCTGAAATTTCTACCTGGCAACAACATAAAAAAGGCTCTATTCATGAAGATATTCAGGTAGTACTAGATAATAATCGGTCTTCTACTGGCCGCTACATTCAGGAAATAGCAGGAACCAAAGCCCTGACGGGTAAAAATATTTATTCCCTAAAAAAGAATACAGAAGTTATCGCCTATGTTAAAACACATAAAAATGCGATAGGCGTAATTGGGGTTAACTGGATCTCTGAAAAAGCTGATTCAGTGACAAATTCATTTCTGGCTAATATTAGGGTTGTTTCACTTGCACCTGACTTGAAAGAAAAAGGCGCCGGTGAATATTATAAGCCGTACCAGGCATATATTGCTCAGGGTTTTTATCCGATGACCCGGGATATGTATGTTATCAGTGTTGAGACACATCCAGGTCTGGGTACAGGATTCGCCTATTTTATTAATAGTGACAAAGGCCAGCGCATTATTTTAAAATCTGGCATTGTTCCTGCACAGGGAATAGTGAGAATCGTTCAATTTAAATAAATTGAACGATGCCTTTATTCGTATGCCTATAAATTTAATCCATTTCAACACGTTAATTTCGATTATGAAAAAAAGTAGAATAAATAGTTTAGCACTTGGTTTAGGTCTACTGGCCACAGGTTTCTCGGCTCAGGCTCAAACACTCGGAGACGCGCTTAAAGCAATACAATACGAACAGTATGATAAAGCTAAAACAATTCTTAATAAACTAAATACTCCCGAAGCTGCTTATTTTCTAGGAGATGTTTATTACAAACAAGGTTCAATTGATTCTGCCCGTATTGCTTTTACAAAAGCCAGCTCTTCTCCGTATGGTAAAATTGGAACGGCCCTACTGGCGGGTGCTGATGGTAATGGTGCCGTTGCTAAAGTTGAGCTCGACAAAATAATTCCTCAGGCTGGTTCAGATTATCAGCTGGCTGTAGAACTCGGTAAAGCATTTCTGCTAATACCTGGTACCGCTGATCAAAAGGCAAAATCAGCCATTCAGGTATTAACTAAAGCATCTACCATGAAAACTAAAAATGAGCAGGTTTACCTTGCTCTCGGTGATGCACATTTAAGTATTGTAAACGGCGGTGAGGCAGCAAAAAACTACCAGCTTGCAGAAACTACAAACCCTGTTTCGGCAGAACCTTATGCCTATTTGGCAAAACTATATCTACAGGCAAGAAATGCCAGTGTTTCATTGAGAAATGTAACTGAAGGACTTGCGAAAGACCCAAATTATGGACCCCTTTACCGCGAGCAGGCTGAAACTTACCGTTCAGCCAATAAGTTTGCTGATGCTGTAACTTCATATGAAAAATACCTCAGTCTTACTGACCGTTCTATAAATTCAAGAATCCGTTATATACAGTTCTTATACCTGGCCGACAATTATGATAAGGCCAATAAAGAGCTTACAGACCTTAAATCTAAAGTTAAGGATTTTACCAAGTTCCCATATCTCTACCGTCTTGATGCAATTGCCGATTATGAAATTGGAATTAAGTCTAAAGACAAACAGAAGCTGGCTGAAGGTCTGACTCAGATCAATCAGTTATTTCAGCAAAAGTCTGTTAAGCCTTTGCCAATCGATTATGCCTACCTGGGTAAACTTCAGGCAGCTAATGGCAATGATTCATTGGCTATTCAAACTTTTGAAAAAGCTATTTCACAAGATTCATCTCATTCCCAGGATCTATATGATGCACTGGCAAAGGCTTATTTGAATAAGAAAAATTACAAAGCCGTTTCAAGTCTGTATGATAAAATGATCAGTCATGGAGACAGTTCTTTAAGTAACTATACCTATGCAGGTATTTACAGCTACTTTAGCCAGGCTTCAGCAGACCATCCTGATACCAGCATATTACACCGTGCCGACAAGTACCTTGCTAAGGTTAATAAAAAAGATTCGACGTATATTCCTGCCTATGTTTATAGAGCATATCTAAATGGGCTTATGGATAAAAATGTTGTTTCGGGAGCTGCACAGCCATATTATCAGAAAATCATCGACCTTTCTACTTCGAACCCTAAATTTCAACAGCAAATTGCTACTGATCCAAAGTATAAAAAATACCTGATCACCTCGTATGAATATATGTTATATTACGATTTTCAAAAGGATAAAAAACCTGCAGCCAGAGAAATTGCATCCAAGCTAAAAGCACTTGATCCGGGCAATGAAAAAGCAGAAGCTTTGCTCAAGCAGAAATAAAAAACTTAGCTGAATCTGAACTAGTAAAACAGGTATAATCTGAAGCAGAAACAGCGTACTTTGCTCAGACAAAAACTCTTTGTCTTGACAGGCTCATAAACGATCAGTTTTCGATATTTAAACTTTTATTAAAAAAACACTTTCATTCCCTGTGAATTGAAAGTGTTTTTTTACTTTTGCACCATCTTAACTGTCAGTTAATATAGACAAGCATTGGCTTCTTAGCCTTTGCAGTCAAATTAAAGCAAGAAATATATTTTACGATGATATTAGCTACAGTTAGCCAGAACGTACCTTTAGATTATTGGCCGGTATTTGCACAAATGGCTGTTGCCGGTGGTTTTGTTGGTGTGTCAATGTGGGCAACTCATCAGTTAGGTCCGAAAAGAGCAACTTCTGATAAGCTTGTTCCGTTTGAATCAGGTATACAGTCTGTTGGCAATGCCCGGGCGCCTTTTTCAGTTAAATATTTCCTGGTAGCGATATTATTTGTGCTCTTTGATGTTGAAGTTATTTTCATGTATCCTTGGGCCGTAAATTTTAAAGAACTCGGTATTCAGGGCTTATGGGAAATGTTCCTTTTTATGGGTTTACTTTTTATCGGTTTCGTTTATTTGATTAAAAAGGGTGCTCTTGACTGGGAATAATTTTTATTAAGCAGTTGTTACCGGGCAATAAATAATCTTTATACCAGATTATTTTCAAAAATGTACACTAATGGTGATCTTATTTGTTACTCATCAAGTGATTTAAGTATAAATTATGACTGAAGATAGAGAAGTTAAATTGGTAGCTGCACCAGCCGGAGTTGAAGGCGCTGGTTTTTTTGCAACCAGTCTTGATAAGGTAGTTGGACTTGCAAGGTCTTATTCATTATGGCCTTTACCTTTTGCAACCTCGTGCTGCGGTATTGAATTCATGGCAACCATGGGATCTCATTATGATTTTGCCAGATTTGGGTCTGAAAGACCAAGTTTTTCACCACGTCAGGCAGATTTACTTATGGTTATGGGAACCATAGCAAAAAAGATGAGTCCTGTGTTGCGCCAGGTTTATATTCAGATGGCTGAGCCTAGATGGGTAATAGCTGTAGGAGCATGTGCATCGAGTGGAGGTATTTTTGATACGTATTCTGTTCTACAGGGTATAGATGAAATAATCCCGGTTGATGTATACGTTCCAGGATGTCCACCCCGCCCAGAAGCAATTATAGATGGGTTTGAGCGAATTCAGGATCTTGTAAGAACTGAATCTGTCAGACGACGCGATTCTGATGAATACAAGCAATTAATGACTAAATATGGGATTTTATAATGGCTGAACACAGTATTGAGAAGCTTCTTGAACTTTTAAACACCCGTTTTCCTCAGGAAATTTCAGCAATAACAGCTCCTTACGAGTTATTAACATTTGAATGCAGCGCTTTAAAGGTTCATGATATAATAGCTGTCTTAAAAGAGGATGTTGAAACTGAGTTTGGTTTTCTGACTGATCTATGTGGTATTCATTATCCAGAAAAAAAAGGATTCGAACTTGGGGTTATCTATCATCTGCATAACCTGAAAACAAATTTCAGAATTAGAATTAAAGTTTTTTTACCAATTGACAAGCCTGAAATACCAACCATCACTGATCTTTTTCTCGGTGCAAACTGGATGGAGCGTGAAACATATGACTTCTACGGAATAATATTTACCGGGCACCCTGATCTGAGACGAATCTTAAATGTTGACGATATGGTTGCCTTCCCGATGCGGAGGGAGCACCCACTGGAGGATCCTAACCGCAAAGATAAAAAAGACGAATATTTTGGCAGGTAATTAGTATGGAACAGCATATAAAATTGGTAGACTCATTAGAGAAAGAAACTACCACCCTTAATCTCGGCCCAACCCATCCGGCTACACACGGTGTGTTCCAAAATGTATTGGAGGTAGATGGTGAGCGAATTGTTAGCGGAGTTTCTACCATTGGGTATATACACAGGGCTTTTGAGAAAATTGCCGAACACCGGCCCTTTTATCAAATTACCCCACTTACAGACAGGCTGAATTACTGCTCTTCACCAATTAATAATATTGGCTGGCATCTGACCGTTGAAAAACTACTCGGAGTTGCTATACCTAAACGTGTTGATTACATGCGCGTTATTATTATGGAACTGGCGCGTATTTCTGATCACCTGATCTGTAATGGTATTCTTGGTGTTGATACGGGTGCCTTTACCGGCTTCCTGTATCTGATGGAAGAACGGGAACATATCTATGAAATCTATGAGGAAATCTGTGGTTCACGTCTTACAACCAATATCGGTAGAGTTGGTGGCTTTGAACGTGAATTCAATGAGATAGCCTTTGCCAAAATAAACAAATTTCTAAAAAACTTTCCTCCTATTCTACGTCAGTTTGAAAAACTGTTTAATAGAAACAGAATTTTCATTGACCGTTGTGTGGGTGTAGGTGCCATATCTGCTGAAAAAGCGCTGGCTTTTAGCTGGAGTGGCCCGATCTTGAGAGCTACAGGTGTTGATTATGATGTTCGTGCAATGAACCCATATTGTTCTTATGAGGATTTCGATTTTGAAATTCCAGTAGGAACTACAGGTGATGTATATGACAGGTTTATCGTTCGGAATGAAGAAATCTGGCAAAGCCTGCGTCTGATAGAACAGGCTATGGAAAAAATCGCTAAAGAGCCAACTGGTATTTTTCACGCAGATGTTCCTGAAATCTATCTTCCACCTAAAGAAGATGTTTATAATAAAATGGAAGCATTGATATACCATTTTAAAATTGTCATGGGTGAAATTGATAATCCAGCCTCAGAGGTCTATCATGCTGTTGAAGGTGGTAATGGTGAACTTGGTTTTTATCTTGTAACTGATGGTGGCCGTATGCCCTATCGCCTGCATTTCAGAAGGCCCAGCTTTATCAATTACCAGGCATATGCCGGTATGTGTGAAGGCTCGTTGCTTTCTGATGCAATTCTTAATATGAGCAGTCTGAATGTAATAGCAGGTGAGCTCGACGCATAAGTATTTGTTATGGAAATAGAAATAAAGGAACACGTTCGGTTTTCAGTTGCTCTGAATGAGAAAATTAACTCATTGTTTGAACACTATCCTTCGGAACATAAAAAATCAGCTTTATTACCAGCTTTGCATTTTGCTCAGGCTGAGTATGGGTGGTTAAGTTCACAGGTAATGGATGAAGTTGCAGCCTTACTAAATATCAAACCAATTGAAGTCTACGAAGTAGCCAGCTTTTATACCATGTTTCATCTGAAACCTGTTGGTAAACATGTACTGGAAATATGCCGTACCGGTCCGTGCTGTCTGGGTGGCGCTGAAGAACTTATTACATATATTGAAACCAAATTAGGCATTCATGTGGGTGAAACAAGTGCCGATGGTTTATTTACCTTGAAAACTGTTGAATGTCTTGCTTCATGCGGTTCAGCTCCCGTTTTACAGATCGGGCCTGATTATACCTATCATGAACATCTTGACATAGAGAAAATTGATCTGTTAATAGAAAAACTAGCGAGCAAATAGGATGGGGAAAAGCATATTACTTGAGCACCTTAACGTACCTGGAATTCAAAGCCTGGATGTATACCGTAAAAAGGGTGGTTACGAAGCATTAGCAAAATCATTAAAATCTTTAGGGCCTGAAAATGTGCTCGAAGAAGTAAAAAAATCTGGTTTAAGAGGGCGCGGGGGAGCAGGATTTCCTACCGGTATGAAATGGAGTTTTCTGGCAAAGCCGGAAGGTAAACCACGTTATCTTGTCTGTAATGCAGATGAAAGCGAGCCGGGAACTTTCAAAGACCGATTTCTAATGACACATATCCCTCATCTTCTGATAGAGGGTATGATTATTTCAAGTTTTGCACTTGGGTCACATGATTCATATTTATATGTTCGTGGTGAGATGATGCCTGTAATCAGGATTCTTGAACGTGCGATAGCCGAAGCAAAAGCTGCTGGCCTCTTAGGCAAAAACATACTTGGTTCAGGTTATGATCTTGAACTTCATATACATCCTGGAGGAGGAGCCTATATTTGTGGTGAAGAAACTGCATTAATCGAGTCGCTTGAAGGCAAAAGGGGTAATCCAAGAATAAAACCTCCTTTTCCAGCAATCTCAGGCTTATATAATTGCCCTACAGTTGTTAATAATGTAGAAACTATAGCAGCAATTGTACCCATTATCAATATGGGGGGTGACGTATATGCGGCAACAGGCATTGGCAAGAGTACGGGCACTAAGCTTATTTCGGCCTCAGGCCATCTTAGAAAACCTGGTGTATATGAAATTGAAATGGGTCTGCCAGTTGAAGAATTTATTTATTCTGATGAATATTGTGGTGGTATTCGCAATGGCAAGCAGCTAAAGGCAGTCGTTGCAGGTGGCTCATCTGTACCTATTCTTCCTGTAGAGCTGATTTTAAAAACAGCAGCTGGTGAACCAAGACTTATGAGTTATGAATCATTGTCAGATGGTGGTTTTCAGACCGGCAGTATGTTGGGTTCCGGGGGGTTCATTGCTTTTGATGAAGATTCATGTATTGTAAGAAATACCTGGAACTATACCCGTTTTTATCATCATGAGTCATGTGGTCAGTGTTCGCCCTGCCGTGAAGGTACTGGGTGGATGGAAAAGGTTTTACACCGTCTTGAAAATGGTCATGGTAAAATGTCAGATATTGACCTGCTGGTTGATGTGGCTAAAAAAATTGAAGGCAATACAATATGCCCTCTTGGCGATGCTGCTGCCTGGCCTGTAGCAAGTGCGATCAGACATTTTAGAGAAGAATTTGAGTGGCATGTTAAAGCACCTAAAGAAAGTCAGCTTCGTAATTTCGGAATGGCAGGAAGCCAAGCATTACTAACAGCATAGTTTAGGATGAAAGTAACAATTGATAATCACGATATCGACGTACCTGAAGGTACAAGTATACTAAATGCCGCCCGCCTTATTGGCGGTGATCTGGTTCCTCCTGCGATGTGTTATTATAGCAAATTGCAAGACAGTGGAGGCAAATGCCGTACCTGTCTGGTTAAGGTAACCAAAGGATCTGAAAAAGACCCCCGTCCGATGCCCAAACTGGTAGCTTCATGCCGCACTCCCGTGCAGGATGGTATGGTAATTCAAAATCAAACATCTACAGAGGTCATTGAAGCACGAAAAGCGATAGTTGAAATGTTGCTTATCAACCACCCACTTGATTGTCCTGTATGTGATCAGGCCGGAGAATGTGATTTGCAGAACCTATCATATGAACATGGTCGGGAAGCAACCCGCTATGAATTTGAAAGAAGAACTTTTGACCGCATTGATATCGGTAAAAACATACAGCTGCATATGAATCGCTGTATACTCTGCTTCCGCTGTGTTTATACTGCTGATCAGATTACTGATAACAGGGTACATGGTATCATGGGTAGAGGTGACGCATCAGAAATTTCAACGTATATCTCTAATGTTGTCGAAAATGATTTTTCTGGTAATGTGATTGATGTTTGTCCTGTAGGTGCCCTGACCGATAAAACGTTCAGGTTTAAGAACCGGGTGTGGTTTACAAAGCCTGTTGATGCACATCGTGATTGCGATAAATGCAAAGGCAAAGTCGTTCTCTGGTATAAGGGTGCAGATGTTTTAAGGGTAACAGGCAGAAAAGATGTTTATGGTGAGGTTGAAGAATTTATCTGTAATAAGTGCCGGTTTGATCAGAAACTTACTGCAGACTGGGTTATTGAAGGACCTAGAAAAATCTCAGATCATTCTGTAATTTCACAGAATCACTATGAAGAAAAAACCGTTCCGGTAATTTCTAAACAGGATTATTTTGAAGGCCTTGGTGGTTTTCCTGCAACCGCTGAAGAGCAGAAGCAATAAACAGATAATTATAAAAGAGAAAAAATTAAAATAGAATTGAAAATTTATTGAATGGAAAGCGGAATTCTGATTGAAAAACTTATTCTGATTGTTGGTGTCTTTGCCGTCACGCTTTCGGTCGCTCTGTACGAAACACTCGCTGAAAGAAGGTTGGCTGCATTTTTTCAAGATCGCTTAGGGCCAAATAGAGCAGGCTTTCAAGGACTGTTACAACCCCTTGCCGATGGAGTAAAGATGTTCTTTAAGGAAGAAATTATTCCTTCTCAGGCCAGTTCATTTCTTTTCATCGCCGGCCCATCACTCGCCATGCTGACTGCATGCATGACAAGCGCGGTTATACCCTGGTCTTCTGATTTGAAAATTGGAGATCATTTTATGCCCTTACAGGTTGCCGACATCAATATCGGAGTACTTTATATCTTCGGTGTTGTATCATTGGGCGTTTATGGAGTAATGATTGGTGGTTGGGCATCAAATAACAAGTTTTCACTGATGGGTGCAGTACGTGCCGCTTCGCAGAATATCAGTTATGAAATTGCAATGGGCCTATCAATTATAGCCCTCCTGCTTTCAACAGGTACGCTCGGCTTGCGAGAAATATCATTACAGCAACATGGTTTTAACTGGAACATTTTCAGACAGCCGCTTGGCTTTTTGATTTTTATCATCTGTGCATTTGCTGAAACAAACAGAACGCCCTTTGATCTGCCAGAATGCGAAACAGAACTAGTAGGAGGCTATCATACTGAATACTCAAGTCTAAAACTTGGCTTTTTCCTTTTTTCAGAGTATATCAATATGTTTATTTCTTCTGCAATCATGGCAACACTTTATTTTGGGGGTTATAACTTCCCCTTTATGGATAGTCTTGGCCTTTCTATTAATGGTCTGGCAATAGCGGGTCTGGTGGCAATGGGTTTGAAAGTAGGGTTTTTCATTTTTTTCTTTATGTGGATCCGCTGGACGATTCCAAGATTCAGATACGATCAGCTTATGCGTTTGGGATGGAAAATTTTAATCCCGCTGGCGATGTTCAATATTGTAATTACTGCATTGATTATCCAGTTTAAACCCTGGTTTACCCATCTTTTTTAGTTGCTTCAACAGCAATGCTTGTTTCCTTAGGGCAACAATAGAATTTAAATTTATACTTCAAGAATGGAATCACTAACGAAGAAGAAAAAAATACTTGAGCATAAACAGATGACTTTCTGGGAGAAAGCATACCTGCCTGCCATTGGTCAGGGACTTGCAATAACCATGAGTCATTTTTTCAAAAAAAGCGTGACTATACAGTATCCTGAAGAAAAGCGTGAATTTTCTGAGAACTTTCGTGGCCTGCATTCATTGAAGCGTGATGAGAATGGTGCTGAGCGTTGTACAGCCTGCGGTCTGTGTGCGCTATCATGTCCGGCTGAAGCGATAACCATGATTGCGGCTGAACGTAAAAAAGGAGAAGAGGCACTTTATAAAGAAGAGAAGTATGCTTCTTCTTATGAAATCAATATGCTGCGCTGCATATTCTGTGGTTTTTGTGAAGAAGCCTGCCCGAAAGAAGCTATTTACCTTGATGGTAATATTGCTCCTGCCAGTTTTGAAAGAGCAGATTTCATTTATGATAAAAACAGATTATTAGAACCAGTACTCAAATAGATAAAAATTCAGAATCATCTTAATGAGCTTTTTCGATGGGATGTTTGAATTTCTAAAATTTTTAGGATAAGTCATATTAGTAGAAATCCTCACCGACCAGATCTCTATTAAAGAATCAAACACGGTGGGCCGTAAATGGTTCGCATTTTTGTATGATGATTTTATTATGTTTGCAGCCTAAAAGAATTATCTTTTTCATTAATGATTCAATATCTTTTCTACTTCCTGGCCATTCTTGCCATCTTTTCATCATTGAAAGTTGTGTTAACAAGAAATCATATTTATAGTATCCTGTTTTTAATTCTGACGTTCTTTTCGTTGACAGCAATTTATATTCTGCTCTTGAACGCCCAGTTTATAGGCATAGTAAATATCATCGTCTATGCTGGTGCCATCATGGTATTGTTTCTTTACACTGTTATGTTTTCAAACTGGAACAGAGGTACAGATGCACCCAAAAAGCAGTATATGCTCTGGGCAGGCATGATCGCCGCAGGTATTCTGCTGGTAGTATTGATTGCGGCCCTAAAAGTAGTCGATAGTTCTGGCCCGATGATCGTACAGCAGATTGATCTTGGAATGGTTAAAAATCTTGGAAAAGTACTGTTTAGAGATTTCACGCTTCCTTTTGAAATTATTTCTATCCTTTTCTTGTCAGCAATGGTTGGAGCAGTACTTATTGCAAAAAAAGAAACAAACTAATATGTCATTTGAACTTGTACAAACCGTTCACTCGGTACCTTTAAACCAGCTGATTTTTTTAAGCCTTTGTATCTTTGCTATTGGTGTACTTGGTGTGCTGGTAAGAAGAAACGCCATCATCATTTTCATGTCAGTAGAACTGATGTTAAATGCTGTTAATTTATTGCTGACTTCTTTTTCTGTCTACTTTAACGATCCGGCAGGTCAGGTGTTCGTTTTTTTTATCATGGCTGTTGCAGCAGCTGAAGTAGCTATTGGTCTGGCAATCATTGTCATGATTTACCGAAATACAAATTCAATCGATATAGAGATTTTAAATAAGCTTAAGGGCTAAAATACATGATTCAACTTATTCCGCTGGTTCCACTTTTCCCTTTAATAGGTTTTCTAATCAACGGTCTTGCCGGAAAATCACTCCCTAAATCAATTTCGGCAATCGTTGGTAGCGGCTCAGTTTTAATTTCCTTTCTCATAAGTTTGGCTGCTTTTTTTACACTTACTCAGGAAAATTCAACTCATATTCTGCCCGTACTTCACTGGTTTCATACTGGTGTACTTGATGTATCAATAGCCTTTCAATATGATGCGCTTTCTGCACTGATGCTACTCATCATTTGCGGTGTAGGTTTTTTGATCCACTGGTATTCAACCTCTTATATGAAAGAAGATGAAGGATTTCAACGATATTTTGCCTATCTAAACCTTTTTGTTTTTTTCATGCTGATCCTGGTACTTGCATCCAGCTACCTGGGCATGTTTATTGGCTGGGAAGGTGTAGGCCTGAGTTCATATTTACTTATCGGGTTCTGGTTTAAGGTTTCTTCTTATAATGATGCGGCAAGAAAAGCCTTTGTCATGAACAGAATTGGAGATCTTGGCTTTTTACTAGGTAGCTTATTGCTGTTCAAAGAATTTGGAAGTTTTGAATATACTGCAGTTATTGATGGTCTTCATTCAACAACCGTAACCCATTCAACTGAAACGCTCACAATTATCTGCCTGCTACTCTTTGTTGGGGCCGCAGGTAAAAGTGCTCAGATTCCATTGTATACCTGGTTACCCGACGCTATGGCAGGCCCTACCCCTGTTTCTGCACTTATACATGCTGCAACAATGGTTACAGCTGGAGTTTATATGATTGCAAGATCAAATCTGCTCTATGTTATGGCTCAGAATGCTTTACCAGTCATTGCCATTATTGGCCTTGCTACGGCTCTTCTGGCAGCGGCAATAGCCATTACTCAAACTGATATTAAAAAAGTGTTGGCCTATTCAACGGTTAGCCAGCTTGGATTTATGTTTTTAGGTTTGGGCGCAGGCGCATTTGGGGCTTCATTTTTTCACGTTATCACCCATGCCTTCTTTAAAGCCTTGTTATTTTTGGGTGCCGGCAGTGTAATTCATGCAATGGGTGGAGAGCAGAATATGTTATACATGGGTGGGCTTAAAAAGAAGCTTCCTATTACCTGGTTTACCATGCTAATGGGTAGTATAGCCATTGCTGGGATTCCTCCTTTTTCAGGGTTCTTTTCGAAAGATGCTATTCTTGCAGCAGCCTGGCAATTAAATCCTGTTTTATGGGGTCTGGGTTTACTGGGGGCATTACTTACTGCCTTTTATATTTTTAGAATGATGTTCATAACATTTAACGGAAATTTCAGGGGCAATCACGAGCAAGAACATCATTTGCATGAATCTCCTCTTGCGATGACCATACCCTTGGTCGTGCTTGCCATATTATCTGTAACCGCAGGTTTTATAGGAGTACCAGGGTCAATTATGTCAAATGCAAACTGGCTTGAATCATTTTTAGGCCCTGTTTTTAAAGAAAGTATTTTACTCAGACCAGTAGAAAACCTGAACCTCACTACTGAATGGGTTCTAATGGGCTGTTCTTCTATTGGTGCATTGCTTGCCCTGGTTTTTGCTTATTTAAAATATGGCAAGGGTATCAGCTCTGCTTCAGATTTTGATCACCCAACATTTGCTGTAAAACTCTCTTATAATAAGTTTTATATCGATGAGCTTTATAATCAGACCATTACACGCCCACTGAACTTTCTCTCGGGTTTCTTTTATCAAAGAGTAGATAAAGAGATAATTGATGGGGCTGTTAATGGCCTGGGCAGTAGTACTGGCTGGCTATCTTCTAGATTGCAGCGAGTTCAAAATGGAAAAACAGCAAATTATTTGCTGCTTATGGTTGCAGGTATAATCGCATTACTTGTTCTGAATGCATTTTTTAATCATCCGGTTTCTATTCGTTAATCAATGATCTCACTCCTACTTCTTTTTCTTCCACTCGCAGGATCGCTGATTGCATTGTCTTTAAAAAATGGCTCATGCAGGTATATTGCCCTTGGTACATCGTTGCTTTCACTTGCAGTTGCTCTTTACAGCTGGTTTGTTTTTCCCGGAGGTGCTGCAAAAGCATTTGAATTAAACATACCATGGGTAGCAAGTCTGGGTATACAGTTTCACCTTGGCATCGATGGTATCAGTTTATTACTGGTTATACTTACTAATTTACTGATCCCAATAATTATTCTTACAACCTTTAATCATCGGTATTCACGGGAGAATATTTTTTATTTCCTGGTTTTATTTATGCAAACCGGTCTTATCGGGGTTTTCATTTCAATGGATGCTTTTCTTTTTTATATTTTCTGGGAAATTGCTCTTGTTCCTATTTATTTTATCTGTGCACTTTGGGGTGGACAGAACCGCGTTAAAGTAACGATCAAATTTTTCATCTACACTATACTTGGCAGCCTGTTTATGCTTGCTGGCATCATTTACCTGTATTTTTTAACACCTACCAGAAGCTTTGATATTACGGCATTTTATAGCCTGGCCCTGGATGCTGCAACCCAGCGCTATGTATTTCTCGCCTTTTTTATGGCATTCGCCATAAAAATGCCCATTTTTCCGTTTCATACATGGCAGCCAGATACCTATACCCAGGCGCCTGCCCAGGGTACAATGCTACTGGCGGGAATCATGCTAAAAATGGGTATTTATGGTGTTATCCGTTGGATATTACCCATCATGCCAATGGCTGTATCATTTTACAGCAATTACCTGATAGTACTTTCGGTAATAGGAATCATTTATGCTTCAGTCATTGCCTTCACCCAGACTGATCTTAAAAGACTTATTGCCTATTCATCGATTGCCCATATCGGGCTTATAGCCGCCGCATTATTTGCAGCTAATATTTTCTCTCTTCAGGGATCGATGGTGCAAATGCTTAGCCATGGAATAAATGTCGTCGGGCTTTTCTTTGTCATTTCAATTATACAGCAACAAACCGGCACAAGAGAATCGATAAGCCTGGGTGGTATTGCAGCCAAGGCTCCGGTACTGGCTGTCTGTTTTGGTATCATCATGCTTGGCACAATTGCATTGCCATTAACAAATGGATTCGTTGGTGAGTTTCTCATGTTAAACGGCCTTTTTTGGTTTAGTCCTATGCTTGCTGGTATAGCCGGATTTACTATCATTCTGGGTGCAGTTTATATGTTCAGAATGTACCAGAAAGTTATGCTTGGTCCGACTAACAGCCTGACTGAATCTTTTACCGATGTTGCAGGCATAGACAGGTTTATCCTCGTTACCCTGACTATACTTATTTTAATTACAGGGATTTATCCCCAGCCTCTATTATCACTTACTGAACCTGCCATTCAAAACATCATTTTACAGATGGGTCATGTTTCGGCTAGCAATTTTTGATCAATTATTTTTAAAGCATGTACTCACTCATATTAATTTTCTGCCTTGCAATTACCGTACTTTTTCTCGGCTTGGATAAGTCTGGGAAAAAAGCACTTCTGCCTGTATCTGCTGTAGGTTTGTTACTGGCATTTGGGCTGGTTATATGGTCATGGACCAAGGAGCCACGGCAGTATTATGGTGAAATGATGCATGATGATCATTTTTCACTGGCATTTTCTGGCCTTATGATTATCAGCACCCTGCTGATTTTATTATTATCTAAAGGCTATTTCGAGCAGTTCAGTGAGCATGTAGCTGAATACTATACATTGATTTTATTCTCTCTTACGGGAGGTATAATCATGGCATCTTATTCAAATCTGAGTATGCTTTTTATAGGAATAGAAATCTTATCGGTCAACGCCTATATTCTTGCCGGTATTTCTAAAAAAGATTCCCGTTCGAATGAAGCATCTATAAAGTATTTTTTAATGGGTGCTTTTTTTACTGCGTTTCTTTTATTGGGTATTGCCTTTATTTATGGTGCTACAGGAAGTTTTTCTATTGTGAAAATCTTTATGGTTATCAATGCTGGTCATGCCAATATTCTTTTTCTTAATACAGGTATTTTACTCGTACTGGTTGCCTTATGTTTTAAAGTTTCAGTTGCCCCCTTTCATTTCTGGACCCCTGATGTTTACGATGGCTCTCCAACGCTGATTACTATTTATATGTCTACTGTCATTAAGGTTGCTGGTTTTGCAGCCTTCTTCCTGCTCTTTAACACCGCATTTGGGTCTATGAACATTTTTTGGGCTTCGAGTATCTGGGCACTGTCAGTATTATCGCTTTTTATTGGCAATATTGCGGCACTGGTTCAGAAAAGCTTTAAGCGCCTGTTAGCCTATTCAAGTATTTCACATGCCGGATATATGCTGATAGCAATTCTTGTTGCAGGCAGGATGTCAGCTGTTTCAATAACCCTACCCCAGAATGCAATTCTTATTTATTCATTGGCTTATTGTTTGGCTACCATTTCGGCCTTTGCTGTACTACTGGCTGTAAGTAAGGAAACAGGATCAGATAATCTTGATTCTTTTAATGGTCTTGCTCTGAAAAACCCTCTTCTAGCCCTTGTATTAACGATATCAATGTGCTCTCTAGCAGGAATTCCACTAACTGCAGGGTTTTTTGGTAAGTTCTATATGTTTAGTGCTGCCATAGAGCATCATCAGGTTTGGATTGTGCTTATTGGCGTTCTTAACGCAATAATTGGAATTTATTATTACTTTAAAGTTATTATTGCTATGTATTTCAGTGAGCCGGTTGCTGAAACGGCCAAAGTTCAGGTCAATATCCCCTTTACACTTGTACTTGGTGTTTCGGCTCTGCTAACAATATTATTAGGCGTTTGCCCATCTCTTTTTGCGAACTTCTTAAATTAACGTAGCTTTATCGAAGGCATGCATCATCTCTGGGAACTAATACAACAGCTTTTTCACCCGAAAAGTATCATTGAGTACGGGGGTTTAACTTTACTGTTATTTGTCATTTTTGCTGAAACCGGCCTTTTTTTTGGTTTCTTTTTGCCGGGAGATTCCCTCTTATTTATCGCCGGTTTGCTAACTGCAACTTCTGAAGAGTCAACCTCAATAAATGCAGACCACCTTTTTAAAGTTCCAATACTGATATTAATTCCAAGTTTACTGGCGAGTGCAGTTCTTGGGAATTTTGTAGGATATTATTTTGGACTGAAAACAGGAGATGTATTACTTACCCGTAAAGATTCCTGGTTCTTTAAAAAGAAATACATATATCTGGCTTCTGACTTCTACCATAAAAGGGGAGGTATGGCTATTATACTAGGAAGGTTTCTTCCCATTATCCGCACATTCGTTCCTATTTTTGCTGGCATTGTTAAGCTTGAATTTAAAAAATTTGCCCTTTATAATGTTGTTGGAGGCTTTTTCTGGATAAGTACACTTACCCTAGCCGGCTATTTTTTGGGTAAAACCTATCCTGCGCTTGGTGATCATCTTGAATATGTCGTTGTTTTTTTAATAATTTTGAGCCTTATCCCGATTGCCTTAACATATTTTAAAAACAAGGCCAGAAAAGTTAAGCTTAAACATAATGAACATTAATTTAATCTAAAATATATGGCTGCTGACCCGTGGCATAAAGTATCCCCTGGAACTGATATTCCCCATTCTGTTACTGCAATAATTGAAATCCCAAAAGGCTCGAAAGCAAAATATGAAGTAGATAAAGAAAGCGGTATGTTAAAACTTGACCGTGTGCTATTTTCATCAGTAATGTATCCTGCTAATTATGGCTTTATCCCTCAAACCTATTGTGATGATAAAGATCCGCTTGATATCCTCGTTCTTTGCTCCCTTGAGCTGGTGCCAATGTGTCTTGTAGATGCCAAAGTAATAGGTGTAATGCATATGGTTGACAATGATGAGCAGGATGATAAGATAATTGCTGTTGCAGCAAATGATATGTCTGTTAATTATATCAATGACATCAGCGATCTTCCTCCACATACAGAGATGGAAATTATTCGTTTCTTTAAGGACTATAAAAAACTTCAAAATGGTACTGTCGTAGTAGAACAATTTCTTGGCAGGGAAGAAGCATACCGAATTATAGGAGAAAGTATAGAACTTTACAATTCAACGTTTAGACACTGAGTGGAACCAGGCATTTCCATTCTGCAGTACCTTAATTGCCAAGCATTTCAGGTATGATTCTCAATATAGTATTGACCATTTTTCTCGTTTTATTAAACGGATTTTTTGTTGCTGCAGAATTTTCAATTGTGAAGGTGCGTTCTTCACAAATCGATCTCAAGGTAAGGCTTGGTAGTAAATCTGCCGCACTGGCCAAAAAAATAACCCGAAACCTTGATAATTACCTGGCTGCAACCCAGTTAGGGATTACCATAGCTTCATTATTGCTGGGTTATTTTGGAGAGAAGGTTTTTTCAGCAGGTTTTATAAGTCTGTTTGCTATGCTTGGTTTTAAACTTACCGAAGTGGTTGCCATGGGTTTTGCCTTTCCCCTGGCCTTTATTTTTATAACTGCACTACATATTATTTTTGGAGAACTGGCTCCTAAATCTATAGCGATTCAAAATCCAGCCAGTACCAGTATTTCTATCAGTGTCCCACTGCATGTTTTCTACCTGGTTTTCAGGCCGTTAATCTGGATATTAAATGGTCTGGCTAATTCGATACTCAGTATTTTTAATATAAAGCCTGTTTCTGGCTATGATATACATAGCTCTGAAGAATTACAGCTCATACTTGAGCAGGGAAAGGCCAGTGGGGCCCTTGATTCTTCAGAACATGAGCTTATTCAGAATGTATTTGATTTTAAAGACCGGATCGTTAAAAACATTATGGTTCCTCGTACACAGATTGCAGCCATCGATGTAAAGACTCCTGAAAAAGAATTACTAAGTACCGTGATTAGTGAAGGATACTCAAGAATTCCGGTGTATGAAGAGTCAATTGATAATATTATTGGTGTTGTGCATGCCAAAGATATTCTTCCGATTCTTGCTGATAAGCGTGAACTTGTCTTGAAAGAAATTATCAGAGCACCGTATTTTATTCCAGAGTCAAAAAAAATTCATGATCTTTTGAATGAATTGCAGTTAAAAAGGCTGCAGATTGCCATTGTTCTGGATGAATTCGGGGGCACAGCAGGCATGGTAACTCTTGAAGATATCGTTGAAGAACTTGTTGGCGAAATTCAGGATGAGTACGATGAAGAAAAACCCATTGTTGAAAGGGTAAGTGATTTAGAGTTTCTGGTAGAAGGCAAAGCAACTATTAATGATGCGAATGAATTTTTGCCCATTGAACTCCCCGATGATGAGAGCTATGATAGTGTTGCTGGTCTTTTAAACTTTATGTTTGGCAGCATTCCTGAAGTTGGTGACTTCATGAATTACTGGGGGTATAAGTTTACTGTGCTGAAGAAATCTGAACGAATGGTTGAACTTGTACGTCTTGAACGCCTTCCAGCTGCCTTAAATGAACGTGAAGAATCCTGATTTATCGCGGTTTTTTGCTCCTGGAATTGATAATTCTGGAACTTATCTTCTCGATCCAGAAGAAAGCCGCCATGCAGTTAAAGTTCTTCGCTTAAATCCAGGTGACCTGCTTGAACTTGCAGACGGAAAGGGTTCGATATACACCTGTAGTATTATTGAATCATCCAAGAAAGGTACTCTTCTTGAAATACAGGATAAACACTTTACTGAAAGCCGTAGTTCTTACAGGCTTAATCTAGTTATATCACCAACCAAAAACAGTGAACGATTTGAATGGCTACTTGAAAAGGCCTGTGAAATTGGTATAGATGAGATAACGCCGTTGGTTTGCCACCGAACTGAAAGAAGAGATCTTAATAATGAACGGTTACAGAAAATACTTGTAGCTGCAATGAAACAGAGCCTGAATGTCTGGTTACCAGTCTTGCATCCGATTGTGCAGTTTAAAGTTCTTATTAAACAACCCTTTTCTGGGCTCTCAGCTATTGCCCATTGTATAAAAAGCGAGAAAAATAATTTGTCTGAAGTTCTTGCCTTAACACCCGAAGTTCGAAACATCCGGATTTTAATTGGGCCTGAGGGTGATTTTTCTGAATCTGAAATCGAGGAAGCATTAAATGCTGGGTTTAAACCCTTAAGTTTAGGTGTTTCAAGGCTTCGAACTGAAACAGCTGGTATTGTAGCATGTACTGAGCTAGCTATGATTATGCGTCGGTTGAACTAATCTTTTTTGATCATGTCTAAGTTTTTATTTATTCCTTTTATGGTGATTGCCGCCTTTATTGGTCACAACAGACTTACCGACCTTATTGAACCAATTCTATTTCCTGCAAATAGCCTAATTTCAATCAGACTACTTACAGGAAGGCTAATTGCAAGAAGTCACAGTGCCGGATGGCAAGGTGAAGTGTCACTACCTAATACCAATAAGCAGTTAATTTCAATAACCGGTAATTACCGTCTTGCCAGACTTAAATATGAAGGTGGAGGTGACTGGTATGGTGACCGAACTGCGCTTGGTAATCTGGCCCTTTTTTGTAACGAGCAGTTAAAAACAGATTTTAACCCTGAAGAGGCTGTTGTAGAACCTGGAAGCCAGGAAATATTTCAATTTCCTTATGTATTCGTAACGGGTCATGGTAATATATTATTGAATAATCAGGAAGCTGATAATATGCGAAAATACCTGATTGCAGGAGGCTTTCTGCATATCTCTGATAACTATGGCTTCAATAAGTTTATCAGAATTGAGATGAAAAAAGTTTTTCCTGAACTCGAATTTGTAGAACTGCCATATTCATACCCTGTCTTTCATCAAAAATTTAATTTTTCTGGCGGTTTACCTAAAATACATGAGCATGATGGGAAACGCGCACAAGCCTTCGGCCTAATATATAAAGGTCGTCTGGTTTGTTTTTACGATTTTGAATGTGATCTTGGAAATGGCTGGGAAGATATGGGTACGTATCCCGATGATCCGCCCGCCAAGCATCGGCAAGCACTTGAAATGGGAGCCAATTTAATATCTTATGTTTTTATGCAATAATCAATAAATTGAAAGATGAAATATTCTGCAATCGTAAATGACAGTTTTGAATTTCTAAATATAGACGCTGAAAACAATTCAGTTGCAGGAAAAAAAGTTGAATGGGATCTTGAACAAACAGGTCACCACAAATACAGTATTATTTATAAGGGTAAAGTTTTTAATGCTGAAGTTCTTTTGATCGATAAGGGTGCCTGCCAGGTAAGTATTAAAATAAATGGCAGGATTTACAATTCCAATTACTCTGACGAATATGAACAGTTGCTGCAGAAAATGGGAATTGGTAAGTCATTAAACCCATCTCAACCCGAACTTAAGGCGCCAATGCCGGGTATGGTAATCAAAGTTCTGGCTATTGCGGGACAGCAAATTAAAAAGGGTGATTCGCTGTTGATTCTTGAAGCCATGAAAATGGAAAATATTATTAAGGCGGCTTCAGACTGTTTAGTAACTTCTATTCATATAAGGGCAGGTGATAAGGTTGAGAAAAATCAGGTTATTATGAATTTTGCCAATCTCAATGTAAACTAAACAGATTAGCCGGCTGAAAATTACTTTAATCATTCATTTCTTGAGTATCTGGGTCATCTCAGCAAGAATCTTTATTTCTAAATGTATGAATCTAAGCACCTGGCTTTGTTCAAATATGACCAGTTTCCTGCTGAAAACTAACAGGACATGCAGAGACATTTCATACAGATCAGGTAGCGAGCATAGAAATAACTGTATTTGTTCTGGCACAATTAATAATTTTAAAACGCAGGCTAGTAATACAAATGGTGAGATCATCTGAACTTGAATCAGATCGCTGCTGATCAATTGAAATAAATGCATTTCTGTTAGTTTTATTTTTACAATGCTTTATTTAGTTGAATCATTGTCTGTATTTTCCTCCTTATCTGCCTCATTTCTGTTCTCTTTAATTGGTGTTCCATATTTAGGGATCAGGCCGTTCTGTGTCATGACCCATACATTTCCTGGCCCGTTAAGCTTGTAATTATCCAAATTAGGCAGGTTATTAACATATAAGTTCTGATCTATCGTAATTACCGTATTTACCGGTATTTTTAGGGTCAGGTCAACCTGCTGCTCATGATAGCCAAGTTCAGGTTTGTAATAAAGTTTTTTGGCAAAATTCAGCATGCTATCTTTTTGATTGAACTTATAAACGATCTGGTCTGCACTTTTCAAGGCCTGTCGTTCGTTTATTCCTTTTGCCGCTATCCGTTCTACAAGTACAGCATGCAATGAATCACTTTTTTCAATGCTGATATTAACCGCACCCTCAGTCTGTTCATCATCAAATTCAATATGCCATTTAGACCGTGATAATTGCATTGACCGGGTCATCAGACTGTCTTCAGTATGTCCTGATTTATCTGCTTTCAAGAAATAAGAATTTGAAGAAGATCTGGCGATGGGGATATCCTGATTGAAACTCGCCTCCTTATTGAATTGTAAAGCAGTGCTACCCACCAGGTATCCTGTAAAACACAGGGCTATAAACCAAATAATCAATAGCGTACTGGTAACCTGGGTGCTCATGATGAAACGCTTGAACAGGATTCTGATGCCCAGTAATATTAAAAAAAGCAGGGGAATAAAAAAGGTTATGGTAAAGGAGATGACTGCCTGAAGTCTGTTATCATGGGAGATCATGCTAAAAGGCAAGTTGAACCAGAAAACATGTTCTGGACTAAAGATGCCAGCAATACCTGCAACTACAAGCCCGATCATCAGACACCCGCCAATAAATATGGCCATAACACCGAAAGTCAGTCCAAATACTTTAAAAAATGCCTGTATCACCTTACCTATAAACTGAAAAATCTCTTTCAGAACAATGCCTATCCGATCTTCTATTCCGCTATTCTTAACCTGATCACGGTATTTTGATAGATTCTTCTTTACATCATTTAACTCATCGCTAACGGCATTTTTTATGGTCTCAAGATTGACATCTTCCCCATTCATTGCTAGTTTTTCAGCTCTGGTACGTGCTACAGGCATAACGATCCAAAGTATGATATAGGTTATTAATCCGATGCCACCAGCAAAAAATAGAGCTGCCCAAAGTAAGCGGATCCATACGGCGTCGGTGCTGAAATAATGAGCAAGGCCTGAACACACCCCCCCAATCAGTTTATCATCATTATCACGGAAAAGTTTTCGTTGAATCCCGGATGTCATCTGGGCCTCTGTAGGTGAAGCCGCTTGATCAGCCTGATCTGCTGCTTCAAAGTCAGCAGGGCGACCCATCTGCTCAATTATGGCCTGAACATCTTTAATAATTATGACTTGTTTTAAATCTCTTTTTAAGATTTCACTAAATAGTTCTGCTATACGGTTTTCTATATCCGTGACGATTTCAAAACTATCTGCTGACAGGCCAAAATGTTTTTTGACTTCAGTCATATAGTTTTTAAGTATCTCATATGCATCTTCTTCTATATGAAAAATAGCGCCGCTTATGTTGATAATGATCGTTTTATTCATCTGAATATATTTTAGCTTGTTTGATTTTCGGTATTATCAGTTTCCTGATCGTTTAGAATTATCGGATTAGGGGAAGGGTTCACAGAATCTGTAAAATTTGAAGCTGGATTCGTGCGGCTATGGTCAGTCGCTTTTTGAACAGCAAAGGATAAGTCTTTCCATGTTTCATGTAATTGAGCCAGTACCTGTTCACCATCTTCAGATAGTTTGAAATATTTCCTTGGCGGGCCTGATAGTGATTCTTTCCAATTATAAACCAATAAGTTATTGTTTTTTAATCTGGTTAACAGCGGATAAAGGGTGCCTTCTACAACCATTAGTTTTGCTTCACGTAATTCAGCAATTATGTCTGATGCATAGGTCTCACCCCGTGAAATAATGGCAAGAATGCAATATTCAAGAATACCCTTTCGCATCTGGGTTTGTGTGTTCTCTGTTATCATATTATTGAGACTACCATGTTATAAACTCTACTTGTTAATACAAAGATAGTGGTAAAGTATATTACCATGCAATACATAGTACTAAATAAACGTAATTATACTCAGATTGTTACCAAGTAATGTGATTTACTGGTAAACAAGCTGTTAAAACGTCAGTAATAAATTTTCGTCAGTATATTATTTTTTGTCTACGCTGTATCTGCCTGGACCAATGATAAACAAACTACCAAAAACAATGAGTAATTCGAGGGCATGCGAATAATCGTTAAAACTTCCACCTGCCTTTACTTCACCAATTACAGCTACCAGCATCACAATGCCAATAAAAATACAGGCCTCCCGAAAGGCCAGCCCGAGTATGATCAGAATTCCTCCAATAAATTCTGAGACTGCAGCAAGAAACCCAAAGACGACAGGTAGAAAATGAATTCCAATTGTGGCTGTTGCAGCTCCAACCAACGCCCATTTATGCTGACCTCCCATTATTTTGGGATAACCGTGAAGCGTCATTGCCAGACCAAGACCGGTTCGCATTATTAACAGACCTGCATTCTTATATTTTGATAAACCTGAAAAAAGCATGTCTAAGTTGATTGGAAGATTAGTAGAAAGAAATTCATGATAAGTAAAATATACTTTTCAGAGCGATTAATTAGAAGTATTCAAGAACGGTATCTTTGGATGATACACTAAGTCTGGCGGGCTTGCCCAGGTAAAGGGCCCTGTTATCGCGGATATGCCCGGCTGGGAAATTGAAGCATACAGGATAAGAATATTCTTTTACGTGTTCCCAGATAATTTCTTCTGCAGTTTTGCCAAAGGGTGTATCGTTATCATTCATTTCAACCATGCCCCCTACAACCAGACCTTTGAGATGAGTGAGCTTTCCTGCACGTTTTAAAGAGATCATCATGCGGTCGAGATGGTACAGGTATTCGTCAAGGTCTTCAATAAATAAAATTTTACCATCTGTATTAATATCTGATGCTGAGCCAAGCAATGAATAGAGAATCGAGAGGTTACCGCCTACCAAGACCCCTTCAGACTGCCCTATTCTGTAGGTAAATGATTGCTGGCTGACTTCATAACGCAGACCTTGTCCAAACATAGCCTGATGCAGGGTTGCCTGGGCACGAAGTCCTGCTTCATCAAATCGGAAAATAGTAGGCATCACAGCATGGATGCTCGGAATCTGAAACCGTGCTTGCAGGTGTGAGTGCATAACCGTTGCATCACTAAATCCTACAAACCATTTGGGCGTTTTTTCAAAACTACTGAAATCAATTCGGTCAATAATTCTTACAGTCCCATACCCACCGCGTGCACAAATAATGGCAGCAATTTCAACAGCATTAACAGCCCGTTGAAGATCGCTGGCTCTGATTTCATCTGAACCTGCAAACTGGTGATCTTCTTTCCCAATGCTGGTACCAAGCTGCACATTTAAACCCCAGCTTTTAAAAACGGTTATTGCAGCTTCAAGATCTGCAGCGTCAGCCTTTCGTGCAGTGCTAAGAATGCAAACGGTATCTCCTTTTTTTAAAAACGGTGCCTGCTTCATCAATAAATCGGGTATTTAATTTTATGAAGATAAAGAAACGACCCACAATTAAGGGTATTTCTCCTAAATTGCGCTTTTGTTCCTTTTTAAGGCTTTCAGCCGCTTACGCATAGTTACTCAATGAAAGAATTCAAGCGTTATACCGTCACCGCCGCCTTACCCTACACCAATGGGCCGGTTCATATAGGCCATATCGCAGGTGTTTACCTTCCTGCTGATATTTATTGCCGTTACCTGCGAATGCAGGAGCGTGACGTAATATTTGTTTGCGGCTCTGATGAGAATGGTATTCCTATTACCCTAAAAGCGAAAAAAGAAGGCATCACCCCCCAACAGCTAGTTGATAAATATCACAAAATTATTTCTGAATCTTTCGCTGAATTTGGCATCTCTTTCGATATTTATCACCGCACTTCTTCACCCCTGCATTACGAAACAGCCTCAGAAATATTTAAAACCCTGTATGATAAGGGAATATTTGAAGAGCAAACTTCAATGCAATATTATGATGAAGAAGCTGGGCAATTTCTTGCCGACAGGTATATAAATGGTACCTGCCCGAATTGTGGCTTTGATAAAGCTTATGGTGATCAATGTGAAAACTGTGGTACTTCACTCAGCCCGACAGATCTGATCAACCCTCGTTCAATGCTGAGTGGTCAGAAGCCCGTTAGAAAAGAAACAACTCACTGGTATCTTCCTCTTGATAAATTTCAACCTGCTCTTGAAAAATATATTCTTGAAGATCATACTGAATGGAAACCCAATGTTTATGGGCAATGTAAATCATGGCTCGATCAGGGTTTACAGCCCCGGGCAGTAACCCGGGATCTTGACTGGGGTGTACCCGTGCCAATTGAGGGTGCCCAGGGTAAAGTTTTATATGTATGGTTTGATGCTCCGATAGGTTATATCTCGGCAACAAAAGCCCTCACACCTGAATGGGAAAAATATTGGAAAGATCCTGAAACACGGCTTTTACATTTCATAGGTAAAGATAATATTGTCTTTCATTGTATAGTCTTCCCTGCCATTCTGATGGCTGAAGGCTCTTATATCCTGGCCGATAATGTACCTGCGAATGAATTTTTAAATCTGGAAGGTGAAAAAATTTCAACTTCCAGAAACTGGGCAGTCTGGCTGAATGAATACCTGATTGATTTTCCTAATATGCAAGACGTACTCAGGTACGTGCTTTGTTCGACGGCCCCTGAAACCAAGGATAATGATTTTACCTGGAAAGATTTTCAGGTAAGAAATAACAATGAACTATTGGCTATTCTGGGTAATTTCATAAATCGGGTGGCGGTACTTACATTTAAATATACAGGTGGTATAGTTCCTCAGTCTAAACCTGGCCCAGCCGAAATAGCATTGGGGCTAGAGATTGCAGCTTTTCCTCTGAAAATTTCTGCAGCAGTCGAAGAATTTCATTTTCGTGATGCGCTGTCAGAGGTCATGAATCTTGCAAGACTAGGAAACCGTTACCTGGCCGAAACAGAACCATGGAAACTTAAAGAAGGTCAGGAAGAGCGGCTTCATACAATTTTAAATACTGTCCTGCAGTTAAGTGCTAGTCTGTCTATAGTTTGTCAACCCTTTTTACCATATACAGCTAATAAGCTCAGGGAGTTTTTAAATCTGGGAAAATTGAACTGGAATGATGCCGGAAGGGTAGACCTGCTTGAGCCTGGGAAACAGCTTAAACAACCTGGTCTGCTGTTCAGAAAAGTTGAAGATGAAGAAGTGGAAATTCAGATAGAAAAGCTTCAGGCTAGTAAAAGACAAAATCAGGTGCTTAATGTCAGGCCCCTAAAGGAAGAAGTAAGTTTCGAAAGCTTTTCAGCTATGGATATTCGTATTGGTATAATTCTGGAAGCTGAAAAAGTACCTAAAACGAAAAAACTGCTTAAACTGTTAATTGATACAGGAATTGACAAACGTAGTGTAGTTTCTGGAATCGCAGAATATTTTGATCCGCGTAAAATTATCGGGCAACAAGTGAGTATTTTAGTTAATTTAGCGCCCCGGATGATCAAAGGAATTGAATCTCACGGCATGATTCTAATGGCAGAAAATTCTGCCGGAGAATTAAGCTTTATTCAATCTACTGGTCTTCAGGAGACAGGAAGCGAAATTCGCTAAAATCAGGCACTGTAGTTCAATGGATAGAATAGAAGTTTCCTAAACTTTAGATGCGGGTTCGATTCCCACCAGAGCCACCATAATGCGCATACTATTGGCATCGTAGTTCAACGGATAGAATAAAAGTTTCCGAAGCTTTTGATACAGGTTCGATTCCTGTCGATGCCACATCTGATCTGATAATTATTTATTTCAGCCGATGCTGAACATTGAGTTCTTACGCGATTATTGCCTGGCCAAAGAAGGAGCCTCAGAAGAGATGCCATTTGGTGATGACACCCTTGTTTTTAAAGTAAATACCAAAATTTTCTTATTGTTGCCCCTGAAATCGCCTTTGGAATTTAACGTAAAAGTCGACCCCTTAAAAGCGATTGAACTCAGGGAGCAGCATCCGGCCGTACTACCCGGGTTTCATATGAACAAAAAACACTGGAATACTATTCTAATCGATGGAAGTATTCCTGATAAGGAAATTCTTACTTTTATTGATGATTCGTATAGCCTTATCATCCGGACGAAAACTAAATCAAAGCTTTAAACTTATGTGGACAGAAACAGATAATAAACTTTGCCGTAAATTCACGTTCCAGAACTTTAGCCAGGCCTGGGCTTTTATGAGCAGAGTGGCCCTTATTGCTGAAAAAATGGATCACCATCCAAACTGGACAAATGAATACAATAGTGTTGAGATTAAACTTTCTTCACATGATCTGGGCAATATAATTGGCCCTAAAGATCATGCCCTTGCTGAAGCCATAGATAAAATCAGTGCTTAAAAACCTCCAGCGGATGATCCTGATGCGAAAAAAATACCCGGTATCACCTGTGCCATCCTGTTTACAAAACTCAATTTAACTCTTACCCTTCTTCCTTTATGCATTACCTATCATGGTATACAAATCCTGGTGCCATTTCAATTTTAGCGATTACGCTGATCTTTAGTATCGCTGGCCTTGCAAATGAGAGTTTCAAGGAAGAGTGCATGTTACATCCATGGAGCATTTCACGTAAAAAGCGTGTCTATACCCTGATCACCAGTGGTCTTGTACATGCCAACCTCGCCCATCTTGCTTTTAATATGTTTACGTATTGGTTCTTTGCTTTTTTGCTTGAAAAGTACTTTCTTGGAACACGGGGATTCATTCTGCTCTATCTTGCCGGACTTCTTCTTTGTGATATTCCGACAATTATCAAACAGCGTAATAATCAGGGGTATTATAGTTTGGGGGCCTCAGGGGCAATTTCTGCTGTTCTTTTTTCAATGATCATTTTTTACCCAACGATGGGCATTGGAATGCTATTTCTCCCATTTCATATTCCCGGTTATATATTTGGAATCCTGTTTCTCTTGTATACCACTTATGCGGCGAATCGCCAGAGTGGTAATATAAATCATGATGCACATTTATATGGTGCGTTAACTGGGATCATCATGGCATTCATTCTTAATTATAGTGTTGCCTCTCAGGTAATTCATAAAATAGTGCAGAGTGGCTTTATGGCGCAGTAATCAGCGTAAGCCCGTCACTCTATGAATTTCGTCATTGCTTTTTCCGGATTTGTCCTTATTTCATCTTTTGTGATATTCCAGGGTTTCCAGAAGGCCTCAAGAACCTGGGCATAAACTTTGGTATCCCAGGGATTAAATAATGCTCTCAGACCCACACCTTCAAGTGGTTGTGGGCTTAGGCTATATTCATTATTATTTCCCGCAGGGGGTAGAATCAAATACTGGGCAATCGGGTTAAAAAGGTAGGCTGAATAATAAAATAGGGCACAAAGTTCCTGAAACTGCATTAATTCAAGTGTCTTGCCATTGATTTTTTTCAGAAGTGCTCCATGATATTCGAGGTTCTTACCATGATCCTGCAGGCAGATAAGGATTCCAACATCTTTAATAGCCAGAGAAAAAATCATTGTTGCCATCTCATCACGGTAATCAAATACATTCGATTCTGTCGATAGCTTTACCCTTACCAGTGACCATGGCTGAAAATCTTCATAGACAAGGGGCATCCGTAATGATTGTAAAAGTAAATGCAGGTTTCTGAATTTTGATAATAAGGAAGGGGAAATCCCAAGGGGCTCATCACCCTCATGCTGGGTAAAAGCTGCCTGCAATTCAATAAATATAATGCCATACAGAATCTTTGAGAACCAATGAAAAATTGTCAGTTCATCAAGTGCTGAAACACCATCAAATCCAATATCAAATCCTTTACTGATTTTGAGTTCAAGCTCCTGAAGATAATCCCTGTCACATTTGCTACAGGCAGGAGTTTTCATGGCTTCGTAGGTAGTCATGCTTTCATCAAGTAATTTGAAGGGCATTTCATACAGATTATACTTTTTCATGAGCCATGCTGGAAATACAGGTGACTGCTCGGTCAGGCCATCCGTTTTTTTTCCGCAAAGAAAACATTCGGTGGGTGAAAAGCTAAGTTTGTCGAAAGGATCATATAATTCCATATTGCAAAGAAACAGATAAATTAACGAGCGCTCTCTATCTTAGACAGGCCTTATTTTGGGATTAAGAAAATCTTATGAAACTGACTTTTACCCGGTATTCACTCAAGCTGAAACATTCTTTTACAATAGCAGGTAATTCAAGAACTACCACCCCTCTGGTTTTATTGCAATTGCAACACACTGATTTTATAGGTTATGGAGAAGCCTCGCTACCGCCGTATCTTGCCGAAACTCAGGATACTGTCTGTGGGTTTTTAGGTGCTCTAAAGCTTGACATGTTTACTGATCAGTTTGATTTCGATTCAATTCTTGAATATGTTATGAATTTTTTGCCAGGTAATATGGCAGCAAAGGCAGCAATTGATATGGCCTTGCATGATCTTCTAGGTAAATTGTTAAATAAACCCTGTTTTGAAATCTTTAAGGCTAATCCTGATAAAATGCCCGAAACTTCATTTACAATCGGCATTGATTCTCCAGAGGTAATACGCCTTAAAGTTAGTGAGGCGGGGCAGTTCAAGCTGTTAAAAATTAAACTGGGTGGTATTAATGACAGGGAAATTGTAAATGCTGTCAGGCAGGTTTCTTTTAAGCCTCTTTGTGTTGATGCCAATCAGGGCTGGACAGACAAATACCAGGCACTCGATATGATTTACTGGTTGCGTGATGAAGGTGTCAGATTTATAGAACAACCAATGCCCAAAGCCAGTACAAAAGACATGATATGGCTAACCGAACAAAGCCCCTTACCAACTATTGCTGATGAGTCATGCCAGAAGCTCAGCGATCTGGAAGCAGTTCAAGGGGTATTTAAAGGCATTAATATCAAATTGATGAAATGTGGAGGAATTAATGAGGCCCGTAAAATGATAGCACTGGCCAGAAATCTTGATCTTAAGATTTTGATGGGTTGTATGAACGAGACGTCTAATGCTATTTTGGCTGCTGCAACTCTGGCCCCCTTCTGTAATTATGCAGATCTAGACGGCCCGTTTCTGGTTACTAATAATCCCTTCCAGGATCCTGAGCTTAAAGGAGGTAAAATTAAGCTCTCTTCTCAGGCAGGCCTCGGTATGAAATTGCCTGCAGGTAGCTGAAATTAGCAACACACAATTAACATTAGAGCCTGGCAACTCAAATTGAGTTATTGCTGGCTATAAATTTACAGTTTAAACGATTTCAAGAGTTGGGTCGATATCCTGAGCCCAGGCAAGAATACCACCTTTCAGATTATATAAGTTTTTTAAGCCATATTGTTGTTCGAGTTGTGAAATGGCGGCAGCACTCCTGCGCCCACTTCTGCAATAAATAATTACAGGTTTTTCACGCTCAACCTTATCAGCCTCCAGTAAAACATTTGCCAACGGTATATGAAGACCAGCGATGCTTGCTGATTCAACTTCAAAGTTTTCTCTGACATCAATCAGCTGAAAATCTTCTTTATTATCAAGTTTTTCTTTTAATTCCTGAACTGTAATTTCTTTAATTGCCATACACAGATTTTTCACTAATATACAAGCTTAGACTTATTTTTATAGACTAAGCTCTTACTACATCAAAGGTTTGCTAAATTTCCAAGGGTTTTACGAATGATACTTCTTTAAGATCAAGGATTAACCTGTTTAAATACTGTACATACTGTATGCGTAAATTTCTTTTCTTTCTGTCAGTTTCAGCTGCTTCGCTGCAAGCACTTAACTCAATGGCACAGGTTATCAGTGATTCTAGCACAGTGCTAATAAACAAAGTATCTCAGGCTGGTAATTTACTGGTAAAGTCGAAACGCTCTGACAGATTGTTTCTTCGTCTTGATCCTGGTTTCAAAGATTCTTTAACAGTTCATAGCCCGACAAAACCCCTTACCGGAATCACACTGGCCGGAAGCCACCTGAAGATTAATCTGGTTGAAGCAAAGGTTTACTCAACAGGAGCATTTGGGCTTATGCTCAAACTGAAAGTTGGGTTAAATAATATCGCTTTTCAGCTAGACGGGCCTGACTCAAGTCGGCTTGACACGGTGATAAAAATCGTTTTTGTGCCTGTAAAACCTGCTGTTGAAACCCGGGAATTAAGAATTGAGGCCATAACGATTTATCCGCATTCTGATCAGGATCTGGTAACCGGAGATCTCCTGAAAATCAGGATTAAGGCATTTCCTGGTTCAGTGGTAAGTTTCAATAATGGTATTTTATTGAATGAACTGCCAACAGTACAAACAGGAGGACTGAGGGGTATCTATCAAGTAAATTACCTGGTCAGAAGTCAGGATACACTGGCCCTTCAAAAAATTCTTTTTACGCTAAAATCAAACCTGGGGCGTAGTGTATTTGCCAAAAGTGAAGAACGAATCAGCTTCAATGCTGTAGGCTTTCCAAAGGTCGGCATCTCTCATGGTAATCTACCGTATTTGAACTTTGGTTTGGGTACAGATCGTTTGGGCGGTGCCAAGCTGGGTTATATTGATACCCTGGTAAGAATGAAAATCACGGGCCGTTCAGGAGACCTTTACAGGGTAGATCTGAGTGAGCATCAACAAGCTTGGGTTCCTGTCAGTTTTATTAATCTGATGCCTGTCGGCACTTTCATGCCATCAAGTAATACGGGAAATATAAATATCACTGCTGATAGTAGCTATGATTATATAAGAATGACTTTATCAGACAGACTCCCGTATAGTTCAGATTTGCTTGTTGGCCCGACCAGGCTTGAAATAAACCTATACGGGGCTACATCGAATACGAATTGGGTAATTCAGCATCTGGGCACAAAAACTATTCGTTCAGTTTACACTTCTCAGCTCGAATCAAATTTATTCAGAATTACCGTCGACCTTGTTAAAGAACAGAGCTGGGGCTATTCTATTTACTATGAAGGTCGAAGCCAGCTTGTAATTAGAATCAAACATGCACCCCAAATTCTTGACCTGACCAGGCTTGTAATTGCAGTAGATCCTGGTCATGGGGGTAAAAATTATGGCGCCAGAAGTATCACCGGGGTATATGAGAAAAACCTGACCTTACAGATCGCTGGCATTTTGAAAACACATCTTGAAGCCGCAGGGGCCAAAGTTATTCTTACAAGAGATGCAGATCTTGATGTCAGTATGTATGACAGAGTGAAAACAATGCAAACCATCAAACCCGATATTCTTATAAGTATTCATGCGAATTCAACCGATGATCCTGAGGTTAATGGTAATAGTACCTATTATCGCTACGTGGGTTTTCGTAATTTAAGTTTGAGTATTTATCAGAAAGTGCTTGAACTTGGACTCAGCGATTATGGTAATATCGGGAGATTTAATTTTGGGCTCAGCGGACCTACAGAATATCCAAATGCCTTGGTTGAAACAGCTTTTCTTTCGAGCCCTTCAGACGAGTCAAGGCTTCTAGACCCTCAGTTTCAAACACAGATGGCTATGAAAATAGTAGAAGGGATTAATTTATTTCTCAAAAATGCCGGACATATTAATCAGCCCGGTAAAACCGGGCTGAAAAACGAATAATTGTTTTTATCATCAGATATGGTCAGTCGTTGTTAACGAGTAGCTTCAAGGCCTAATGATGCCCATTCCTCTTTTGAAGGCCCATAAACACCTGGAACAGTCAGGCCTGCCTGTCTCATCAAGACTGTTAATTGGCCACGGTGGTGTGCCAGATGCAAGATTACCAGCGAAAGAAGGTAACCCTTCATCATTGGTCGTCCAAAGAATAGAAATTCCTGATCGAGCATACTATCGAGCCATTCTGCATTTACTTCTTTTACAAGTTCATCAGCTGACTTTTTAAATTGGATTGAAATATACATCGGATCAAAGGGCTGGGCCATAACTTCTGGGTTCGTAAGTCGAAGCCCTGACCTGCCAGCAAAATCAGCAATAGAAAGCGCCATATGCCAGGCTATTATACCCATAGATCGGCCACCGTGAATAACCTGCTGACTTAATGAATCAGGTGTCAGCCTTTCGAAAACTTTGAGGGTACTTTCTGTTTCAAATTTCCATTCTCTTTCAAAGTCTTCAACCGATCTAAACATAGTATGTGCTATTTGTTTAAAAATATGAAATTTCCTTATTAGAACCTGAAATTAACTCCAACGCTCACATTAAAAGGTGCCTGTGGATAATAGTAATTACTGTTTATTGTTCTACCAGCCTGAACATAAGGGTAGGCGCTACCATTAGACACATACAGCACATTCATAATATTGTTTAAAGCCAGTAAAAACTCCATATTGGGAATGAAACCAGAAATAATTTTATAATTGAACCTGATGTCATTTAAAAAATAAGGTTCAATTTTACGGTTGGCGTGAGAGGTATTATCTAAATATTGTTTTCCCACATATTTAGTTACCAGACTGGCATGGAAGTCTTTAATTAACAGGAAATCAAAAATACTGGACCCAATAATTGAAGGAGAAAATGCAATATTGCTATGATGATAGATATTGTCTAAAGCCGTATTGTTTTCATTGTATAATGTCTCATGGTATTCCCTGATCTTATTGCTACTCAGCGTAAGATTTGCTTTCCAGATAATATGGTCTGTAATTTTATAAGCCCCCTCAAGTTCTATGCCTGCACGGTAACTAAATGGAACATTCGTTCTTACCGGATTACCGACATCATTCAATTTGCCCGTTTGTACCAGCTGATTGTAATAATTCATGTAGAAAAGATTGACGTTACCACTGAAGCTTGTACCTGTATGCCTGATTCCGGTTTCAAGGTCCTGAAGATTTTCTGGTTTAGGTAATTTTCCAGCAGTTGCCTGTACATAGTCATCGCGGTTGGGCTCTTTATTTGCTACACCATAGGAAACATATAACGTCTCATAGTCGCCTAGTTTATAGCTTATTCCGAATTTTGGATTAAAAAAGTTTAAAGCCTCTTTCTGATCAATTTTCATCTTAAATTCATCAGTACCATTAAATTGGTAATGTACTCTTCTATACTGCAGATCAAGGTTAAGGCTGAGGTTGCCTATTTTCCAACTCTCTTTTCCATATAAATTGAAATCTGTTTTAATCCCGTTATTATCATAATACCGGCTACGAATCTGACTGTTAGAAGCGAACTGAGCCCAGATTACTTCGCCATAATGCAAACCGCGATATTCATTATAGGCACCACCAAAAGTAAAGTCAAGGTCTTTGGCTGTATGATTCTCAGCAGACCAGGTTGCACCATAAAAATAATTATCAAGCCATTGCCTTCTGATAAGATTACTTGTGTCTATGGTAGTTGCACCAATTACCACTGGCGCGATAGAATAATTTGAAAGTAACTGGCTGGCTTCATATTCTTCATAATAACCTTTGCCATGTGTTAAATGCAATGCTCCGTTTAACAGCCATGCGTCTCCAATTCTTTTAGAATACAGAATCTGGTAATTATCCTGAGTGTAATTATCAGTCTGATTAGGATAGGTCAGAGAATTGTAGCGACGGTGATGAGGTAATGAATCTTCGGGTACCCCATAATAAGCCTGATAAGTTTTTTCAGCTCCGGCAAATACATTGAATCGCAAAAGATCAGCTTTACCTGTATAGGCCGCTGAAAAATACAACGACTTCAGTAAAGCAGATCCTCTTTCGATATACCCGTCTGAACTGATTCTTGATAGCCGCCCATCAAAATTCCATCTTCCAATGGGGCCAGTACTAAATTTCAGCGTATTTTTCAATGAATTATAAGATCCATAAGAATTATCCAGTTCTGCATAGGATTTTGGGGAAGCAGAATTTGTCTGAATATTCAGACTACCACCAAAAGCTCCGGCACCGTTTGAAGATGTTCCCACACCCCGCTGAACCTGTATGTTTTCTACAGATGATGCCAGATCAGGGATATCTACGAAATAGGTTTGTTGTGATTCAGCATCATTATAAGGAATACCGTTGATGGTTACATTTGTTCGTGACGCATCAGATCCTCTTATGCGTATATAGGTATAACCTATTCCAGTTCCGGCATCAGAGGTAACGACAACAGAAGGCAGTGTAGCCAACAGATAGGGCAGATCCTGACCAAGATTTGAACTTGCAATCTGCTGCTTGCCCAAACTTGAATAAACAGTACCATCAGTAGGTTGTGAACGGGTTGAGCGTACAAAAACTTCATTAGACAGGTAGGGTGCAACCTGCAGTTCTATCCGAAGGGGGTTAACTGAAGTAGCTGGTATCCGTACAGACTGTTTAAGATAACCCAGAAAGCTGACTTCAAGTGAATCAGAAGCCGAGCCTGTTGAACGTAAAACAAATCGGCCTTTTGCATCTGAAAGTGTGCTGAGGTTAGTATGTAACAGCTTAATTCCAGCCTCTTTTAACGGGTAGCCGTTAGCTGCATCGGTAATAGTTCCCTGGATCAGATGCTGGGAAAAAAGCGTAGCCGGTAAGGCAAGAATCACTAGTGTAAAAAAATATTTCATGAAAAAATTTTGATTGATGAGAGGTGTTTTAAGCAGACCAGACATCAGTATTTTAAAAACCGGGGCAAAGGGAATAATCCCCCGAATAATTAACAACATTTCCTACGCAGGCATTATCCTGATCAGGTTATGGGTGTGATCTCAGCCTTATTGGGGCACCCCTTTATAGAACAATCAAATTTATTAAAAAAGATTGATTTTTTTTAAGTAATCGGTAATCTTGACAAAATCTTCAGGCAATTAAAAACTCTTCAACTGCCCTGATGGCATTTTTTTCTCTTTCAGCCCCAAAGCCTGAGATAATGGCATAAGGTTTACCCAGTGCTTTGACTTCTTTGATATGTACTTTCATAAAGTGTTCACGCAAATCAGGAAAGTTTCGAAGATGATCTTCCTGCCAAGGTAAATCTATGTTCATGATCAAAAAAAAGTCATAACTACGTACTAAAAGCTCGTTATCAACCTCTAAAGGATAGGTTTTAAATTCAAATTCAGACCAGATTTTAACTGTTAAAAACATCGTATCACAAAAAACCAGATGGTTTGCGTTTTTTATCAGCCTGTCTTCAAGTGCCAGCTGCCCTTTAAGCATATTGAGTTCATCTTTCATTGTTGGCAAATGATCAAGGTCTTCACAGTATTCCCGTGCATACTCTGGCACCCATACAGTATTATAATATCGGGCAAGAAAAGAGGATATGGCTGATTTCCCCGTCGATTCAGGCCCCATCACGGCAATTTTAAGCAAGCTGTTTTTCAATTTTTTTCCACGTTATTAAGCCAGCTATAGCAAGTATAACAAGCACTGCATATAGAATAGCAGTCGGGTATAACTGTTTCAGGCAAAAGAGATAGATATAGATGAGATCAGCAAATATCCATAAATACCAGTTTTGAATTATTTTACGGGCCGTTAGCCAGGTTGCAGCAACACTCAGGGCTGTGCAAAAACTATCGGTATACGGGTAGCTTGCCCCGCCTACATACTGACTGAAGATGAAACCTCCCGATAAAGTTAGTACCATGACCAATGTTGTAGCAATATAGATTTCATCACGCGTAATATCCCTGATCTGTAAAGTGTGTCCACCATAACTGGTCTCTGTCCAGCTGTACCACCCATATATACTCATACTGATAAATAGAATTTGTAGCAGTGAGTCAGAATAAAAACCGGCCTTATAAAAAACAAACAGATATAATAATGAACTGATGATATCAAGAATCCAGCTTGAACTGCGCTGCATAACTGTCAAAATAATACCTGTAAGGGCAATTATAGCGGCTATCTGTTCAAGCCAGCTACTACCCAGAATTGATGCTAAATACTGAATAAACATGTTCGTTAAAAAAAACCAAAGCGAAATTAAAAAGAAACTCTAAATTTAGCCAGTTTGTACCCCTACCCAATCAAGCCACTTTTTACTTTTTTACTCATTTTTAATGCCTAAAGATACCCGCATAAAGTCTGTACTCATCATTGGTTCTGGTCCTATTATTATTGGTCAGGCCTGTGAATTTGATTATGCAGGCTCACAAGCTGCCCTTTCACTAAAAGAAGAAGGAATTGAAGTCTCAATTATAAACTCTAATCCAGCCACGATTATGACCGATGAGGTCATTGCAGAGCATATCTATCTGCTTCCATTGACCTGTGAATCGATTGAACAAATATTGAAGGAAAGGCAGATTGATGCTGTTTTACCAACAATGGGAGGACAAACAGCCCTAAACCTTTGTATTGAAGCACACGAAAGAGGTATTTGGGAAAAATACGGCATCCGTATCATCGGTGTAGCCATTGATGCAATTGAAAAAACAGAAAACAGGGAGGCTTTCAGGCAGCTCATGATTGATATAGGGGTAGATGTTGCACCCTCACAGGTCGCCAATAGTTTTCTTGAGGGTAAAGAAATTGCTCAGGAAATAGGTTTCCCACTCGTGATCAGGCCATCTTATACCCTGGGTGGTAACGGTGGGGGGTTTGTTCATCGTAAAGAAGATTTTGATGCCGCCCTTCAACGCGGTCTGCAGGCATCTCCAACCCATGAGGTACTGGTAGAACGTGCTGTCATAGGCTGGAAAGAATATGAGCTTGAATTATTACGCGATAACCGCAATAACGTCATAATTATCTGCTCGATTGAAAATATGGATCCAATGGGGATTCATACAGGTGACTCAATAACTGTTGCTCCTGCAATGACCCTGTCTGATACCTGTTATCAGCAAATGCGGGATCACGCCATAAAGATGATGCGTGCGATTGGTGATTTTGCAGGTGGTTGTAATGTGCAGTTTGCTGTTGACCCGGCAAATGAACACATCATTGCGGTAGAAATTAACCCAAGAGTATCCCGATCATCAGCACTGGCTTCAAAGGCGACTGGCTATCCGATTGCTAAAATTGCTGCCAAGCTGGCTGTAGGTTATAATCTGGATGAGCTTGATAACCAAATCACAAAGACCACATCTGCTTACTTTGAGCCTAGTCTTGATTATGTGATTGTGAAAATTCCACGGTGGAATTTCGATAAATTTAAAGGTGCCAAAAAAGAGCTTGGTCTTCAGATGAAATCAGTGGGTGAAGTAATGGCGATTGGTCGAAATTTTGCTGAGGCATTACAAAAAGCCTGCCAGTCATTAGAAATCGGGCGCTATGGTCTTGGTGCCGATGGGCGTGAAATTAAAGACCTGGCTACGATCATGCAAGGCTTGGAACATCCTTCATGGAATAGGTTATTTCTGATTAAAGATGCATTTAGCCTAGGAGTTCCACTAGAATCTATTCGTAAAGTAACCCTGATAGATCGATGGTTTCTACATCAGATTCAAGACTTAAGTCGTCTCGAACTTGAATTGAAGCGCTATCAGTTACATAATATACCCTATGAGCTATTTTTCGAGCTAAAGCAAAATGGTTTCTCAGATGAACAGATTGCCTTTGTTTTGGGTAATACGACGCCTGAAGATGTGTATCAGCTTCGTACGAAACTGGGTATCAGAAGAAAATATAAAATGGTCGATACCTGTGCTGCTGAGTTTCAGGCTAAAACCCCTTATTTCTATTCAACTTTTGAATCTGAAAATGAAAGTATTCCTTCTGATAAACCTAAAATAATCGTTCTAGGTTCAGGACCCAACCGAATTGGTCAGGGTATTGAGTTTGACTATGCCTGTGTTCATGGTCTGATTGCTGCCCGTGAACTTGGTTATGAGGCAATTATGATAAACTGTAACCCTGAAACCGTCTCTACTGACTTTAATATGGCTGATAAGTTATATTTTGAGCCTGTATACTGGGAACATATCCGTGAGATTATTGAGCTTGAAAAACCTATTGGGGTAATTGTTCAGCTAGGTGGTCAGACGGCATTGAAACTTGCCGAAAAGCTGTATGAACAAGGTATTCCAATACTGGGTACTTCTTATCCTGATATGGATGTAGCTGAAGACCGGGGCAGATTTTCAGATTTATTAAAAGACCTGAACATCCCTTATCCACGTTATGGTGTAGCTCTTTCTGCTGAGGAAGCAATCAGGGTCGCAAAAGAAGTTGGTTATCCGGTGCTGGTTAGACCTAGCTATGTATTAGGCGGACAAGGTATGCAAATTGTAATCAATGATGAAGACCTTGAAACGGCTGTTATCGGCTTGTTGAGAAGTTTACCTGGTAACAGGGTTTTAATTGACCACTTCATTGACAGGGCCGAGGAAGCTGAGTCTGATAGTATCAGTGATGGGTTGAATGTTGAAATAATTGGGCTGATGGAACATATTGAACCTGCAGGAATTCATTCTGGTGATTCGTTTGCTGTTCTTCCCCCCTTTAACTTACCTGAGGCAGTTATCTTGCAAATGGAAGAATATACACGCAAAATTGCTATTGCCCTGAAAATAAAGGGATTGCTTAATATTCAGTTTGCGGTAAAAGATGGCAAAGTGTTTGTAATCGAAGCAAACCCAAGGGCATCCCGTACTGTTCCTTTTATTTCCAAAGCATACCGGGTACCTTATATAAACATGGCTGCAAAAATTATGATCGGAGATAAAAAAGTCAGTGATTTCAAACATACCCCCTTTAAAGTAGGATACGCAATCAAAGAACCTGTCTTTTCTTTCGACAAATTTCCTGAAGTAAGTAAAGAGCTTGGACCTGAGATGAAGTCAACCGGAGAATCAATCAGGTTCATCAAAGACCTGGAAGATCCATTTTTCAGGCATCTCTATAAAGAAAAATCTATGTATCTAAGCCGATAATAGGTAAAAATGATCAATTAGGGTAACTTTAAATAAACACTTGCGTAAAAACCTGCATTATCACATTTTTTTTATGAAGCATCTTATTTTTCTGGTATTCTTGTTTCAGGCCCTCTGTTTAAGAGCAGAAACACCAGACCTTGCCTCATTCGATTTACCCGGATCTCCAAGTATTGCTAAAGATTCAGTTAAAATTAATGTACTGAATAAAATTGCCTATGATTACACTAGCAGAAATTCATTTCTAGCTGAGAAATATAGCAATCTTGCTCTGGAATCAAGTAAACGTATAGGTTATGCCAAGGGTATGGCTGAGTCTTATAAAATTCTCGGTCTTGCGTTTCTTGGACAGGCCCGCTACCCTGACGCTCTCGACAATCTTCTTGATGCCTTAAAAATTTCGGAAGAAATGAATGATGATGCCCAGAAAGCAAACGTGCTGAATGATATCGGGTATTTTTATCATGCGATAAGGAAATACCAGAAAGCAATCGGGTATTATGATCAGGCAGCCAGTTTAAACAAGTCTTTGCATCATGAGCAAAATGAAATTGACTGCCGGGAAAATGTGGCTGAATG
>Ga0123338_10000457_pt1 | contig 41705 bp, 37 predicted proteins | sample grotaG_FD_89793 | JGI IMG/M metagenome (GOLD analysis project Ga0123338, IMG submission 89793) | Glacier valley bacterial and archeal communities from Borup Fiord, Nunavut, Canada, to study Microbial Dark Matter (Phase II) -... | ecosystem: Environmental > Aquatic > Freshwater > Ice > Glacier ...
CAAATATGGCGTTCCCGTGCCCGCAGGGGTGGCGGCGATGAGTGTCGAAGAAGCGGTGGCCGCTACCGACGCGCTCCCCGGCCCGCTTTACGTGGTCAAAGCCCAAATCCACGCCGGCGGCCGTGGCAAGGGCAAGTTCAAGGAACTTGCCGCCGAAGCAAAGGGTGGCGTCCGCCTCGCCCGCAGCAAGGAGGAGGTGCGCGCGGCGGCGGCAGATATGCTCGGCAACACGCTGGTCACCGTCCAGACCGGCCCGCATGGCAAGCAGGTCCAGCGGCTCTACATCACCGATGGCGTAGACATCGCGCACGAATTCTACCTCGCATTCCTTGTTGACCGCGCCAGCGGCCGCATCGCTATCGTCGCTTCGCAGCAGGGCGGCATGGATATCGAGGAGGTCGCGCATTCGAACCCGGACGCGATCCTCACCTTCACCGTCGATCCGGCCGCAGGCGTGCAGCCGCACCATGGCCGCTCGGTCGCCGCCGCGCTGGGGCTGACCGGCGATCTGGCGAAGCAGGCGGAGACGGTGGTGGCGACCGCCTATGCCGCGTTCGTGGGCACCGATGCCGCGCAGATCGAAATCAATCCGCTCGCGGTGACAGCGGACGGCAAGCTGCTCGTGCTCGATGCCAAGGTTGGCTTCGACGACAACGCGCTGTTCCGCCACCCCGATCTGCTGCTGCTGCGCGACCTTGCCGAGGAAGACCCTGCCGAGATCGAAGCGAGCAAGCACGAACTCGCGTTCATCAAGCTCGATGGAGATATCGGCTGCCTGGTGAACGGCGCGGGGCTGGCGATGGCGACGATGGACATCATCAAGCTCAACGGTGCCGAACCAGCCAACTTCCTCGATGTCGGCGGCGGGGCGTCGAAGGAGAAGGTGACCGCAGCGTTCAAGCTGATCCTGAGCGATCCTGCAGTGAAGGGCATCCTCGTCAATATCTTCGGCGGCATCATGCGCTGCGATATCATCGCGGAGGGCATTATCGCAGCTGCCAAGGAGGTGAACCTGCACGTGCCGCTCGTGGTGCGCCTCGAGGGCACCAATGTGGAGCTCGGCAAATCCATCCTCGCGCAGTCCGGCCTGCCCATCGTCAGCGCCAACGATCTGGGCGATGCGGCGCGCAAGATCGTGGCCGAGGTGCGCAAGGCGGCGTGATGCGAAAACGCCTTCCCGGGTCGCTATGCGTGGCCGCCATCTTCCTGGCTGCGATGTCGCTTTCTGCCTTCGCGCAGCACCGTCCTGCCGCACTCGAATCGGGCGGATCGGTTTTGCAGGCGCTCGTCGCGTTCCGCGCCATCTGCGTCGTGCATCCCGGCGATCCCGCTGCCCAGCGCCGTGCCGCGCTTGCCGCCAAACCCCGCCGGTTCGAGGCCGAGCCCGGCTCGCCCAAGGGCATCGAGAGCTACAGCGCGTGGCCGGTGCAGCTCAGCCTGCTCGAAACCGATCGCGGCCGCGTGTGCGCGGTCCTCTCGCCTTTGACCGACGCGCCCGATGAAGCCTCCGCGCTCGCCGAGGTGCGGCGCGGGCTGGCACTCGGGCCGGGCGCGATCGAGGAGGGCGAGCGCGTCTGGCATCGCACCGCGCGCGGTATGCGCAGCACCATCGCGTTCGCCGTCCCCACCAAGGTCGATGCGCTGGGCGCGCCGCGCGCCACCGCCACGCTCACGCTTGTTTCGCAAAAGGTCCGCTGATGTCGATCCTCGTCACCGCTGCCACCAAAGTCATCTGCCAGGGCTTCACCGGCAAGCAGGGCACGTTCCACTCCGAGCAAGCCATCGCCTATGGGACGAAGATGGTGGGCGGGGTGGCACCCGGCAAAGGCGGCCAGACGCATCTGAATCTGCCGGTCTTTGATACCGTCGCGCAGGCGATGCACGCGACGGGCGCGGACGCGAGCGCGATCTACGTGCCGCCCCCCTTTGCCGCCGATGCAATCCTCGAAGCGATCGACGCGCAAGTGCCGCTGATCGTGTGCATCACCGAGGGCATTCCCGTGCTCGATATGGTCAAGGTCAAGCGCGCGCTGACGGGCAGCAAATCGCGCCTGATCGGCCCCAATTGCCCCGGCGTGCTGACGCCGGGCGAGTGCAAGATCGGCATCATGCCGGGCAGCATCTTCTCGAAAGGCTCGGTCGGCGTAGTCAGCCGCTCGGGCACGCTCACCTACGAAGCCGTCCACCAGACGACGCTGGCGGGGCTGGGCCAGACCACCGCGGTTGGCATCGGCGGCGATCCGGTGAACGGCACCAATTTCATCGACGTGCTCGAACTGTTCCTTGGCGATCCCGCAACGCACAGCATGATCATGATCGGCGAAATCGGTGGCAGCGCCGAGGAAGAGGCCGCGCAATTCCTCGCTGACGAGGCGCGGCGCGGACGCAAGAAGCCTATGGTCGGTTTTATTGCGGGGCGCACCGCCCCCCCGGGTCGCCGCATGGGCCATGCAGGCGCGATCGTCAGCGGCGGCAAGGGCGACGCGGAGAGCAAGCTCGAAGCGATGCGCGCAGCGGGCATCACGATCACGGATAGCCCTGCAGAACTCGGCAGCACGCTGGCCCGGGTTCTCGGCCGATAGCATTGCCGGCAGTGCGCGGCCGCGTTACATGTAACGCGATGTCGGGCGCTGCGCCTTCCAACCCGGTGCCCACCCGCACCCGCACCCGCACCCGCGTCGCCGAGCATCGCGCCCGTCTGCGCGCGCAAGGGCTGCGCCCCAAGACCTTCTGGCTCCCCGACGTGAATTCGGAAGAATTCCGCATCGCGGCGCAAAAGGAAGCGCTTGCGATCGCTAACGCCCCCGGGAGCCGAGACGATCTGGCCTTCATCGAGGCTGCGGTCGACTGGAGCATGTTCGACTGACTCGCGGCGCAGTGGTGACGGTGGCTGCCGGTAGTGGATACGGCGGCAAGTCGCGCCCGGCCGTTGTGGTGCAAAGCGATCGCTACCGCGATATCGGCTCGGTCACGGTTTGCCTTCTGACGAGCGAGCGCGTCGAAGCGCTCGTGCTCCGCCAGCCGGTCTGGCCCTCGCCCGCTAACGGCCTCGCCTGCTTATCTTGGCTGATGGTCGATAAATTGATCACCGTCCCCGCAGATCGCATTGGTAAGGTCGTAGGGCAGATCGCGCCCGAGGACGCTGTTCGCCTCGATCGCGCGCTTATGACCTTTTTGGGTTTGTCGGCGTGATTGCCCGTTTAGCACCGAAGCAGGCGCATTCCCGCTTCGCAAACGCGCGATTGCGCCCTATCTGCACCGCGCGGAACTACGGCGGAGCGAAGGATGGACGGCGAACCGAGCGGCTGGGCGGATAGCACGCCGCAACCGGGACCGAGCTGGGCGCGCGCCAACTGGCCGATCCTGCCCGACGATGCGCTCACCCTCGCGCTCGATCCGACGCGCATGTCGGTCGAAGCCCCCGCACCCAAACCTGCCGCCAAGGCCGTCCTCCAGCCGACGGCGTCCGCCCCTGCCCCCGGCGCGCCGCAGCACGCCGATCACCACGCCGCCGACGATAGCATCCGCGCGATCATGCTCATCCGCACCTACCGCGTGCGCGGCCATCTCGCGGCGAACCTCGATCCGCTCGGCCTCACCAAGCGCGATCTGCCGCCCGATCTCAGCCCAGGGTGGCACGGCTTCACCGATTCCGATCTCGATCGCCCGGTCTATATCGGCAATTATTTCCAGGGGGTCGAAACCACCAGCGTGCGCGAGCTCGTTGCCATCTTGCGCGCCAACTACTGCGGCAATGTCGGCTTTGAATACATGCACATCAACGATGTGGAGGAGCGCCGCTTCATCCAGGAGCGGATCGAGGGCCGCAACAAGGAAATCCATTTCACCCCGCTCGGCAAGAAATCGATCCTCAACAAGGTAATCGAGGCCGAGGAATGGGAGAAGTTCCTCGCGCGCAAATATGTCGGCACCAAGCGCTTCGGGCTCGATGGTGGCGAGTCGATGATCCCCGCGATGGAATCGATCATCAAATACGGCGGCCAGTTCGGCGCGCGCGAGCTGATCATCGGCATGCCGCACCGCGGCCGCCTCAACATGCTCGGCAATGTGATGCAAAAGCCGTTCCGCGCGATCTTCCACGAATTCGCAGGCGGTTCGGCCGCGCCCGAGGACGTCGGCGGTTCGGGCGACGTCAAATATCATCTGGGTACCAGCACCGATCGCGCCTTCGACGGGATCGAGGTCCACCTCAGTCTCGCGCCCAACCCGTCGCATCTAGAAGCGGTCGATCCCGTCGTGCTCGGCAAGACGCGCGCCACGCAGGCGCGCCACGGCGATCCGACTCTCGATGAAGCGCGCGATGCGGTCATTCCCGTGCTGATCCACGGCGACGCGGCGTTCGCGGGGCAGGGCATCATCGCCGAATGCTTCGGCTTTTCGGGGGTGCCCGGCTATAATATCGGCGGCACGATACACTTCATCGTCAACAACCAGGTCGGCTTCACCACCTCGCCGCAGTTTGCGCGCTCCTCGCCTTATCCGTCCGATGTCGCGCGCACCGTGCAGGCCCCGATCCTGCACGTGAACGGGGACGATCCCGAAGCGGTCACCTTCGCGGCCAAACTCGCGGTCGAATATCGTCAGAAGTTCAACCGCGATGTCGTGATCGACATGTGGTGCTACCGCCGCTTCGGCCATAACGAGGCGGACGAGCCTGCGTTCACCCAGCCATTGATGTATGCCGAAATCCGCAAACACGCCCCCGTGAGCGAGCTCTATGCCGCCCGCCTCACGCGCGAGGGCGTGATCGATGGCGCCTTTGTCGATGCCAACCGTGCCGAATATACTGCGCGCCTCGAAGGCGATTTCGAAGCCGCACCCGGCTATCGCCCCAACAAGGCGGACTGGTTCGAGGGGCGCTGGTCGGGGCTCGGCCAACCCGCCGATCCCGTTACCGCGCGCCGCGCCGCCGATACCGGCGTGGATGCGGACCGCATCCGCCGCGTTGCGCGCGTCCTCACCGAAGTTCCGCCCGAGGTCACGATCCACAAGACGCTGGCGCGCGTGATCGCGGGCCGTGCCGAAGCGGTCGAGGCGGGGCGCGGGATCGATTGGGCCACCGCCGAGAGTCTCGCCTTCGCAACGCTGTTGCAGGACGGCTACGGAGTACGCCTATCGGGCCAGGATTCGGGCCGCGGCACTTTCAGCCAGCGGCACGCGGTGTGGGTCGATCAGGCGAACGGCTCCAAATACATTCCCTTCCGCCGCATCGCGCCGCAGATCGAGATCCTCGATTCGCCTTTGAGCGAGTATGGCGTGCTCGGCTTCGAATATGGCTATGCGGGTGCGGACCCCAGGACTCTGGTGATGTGGGAAGCGCAGTTCGGCGATTTCGCCAATGGCGCGCAGATCATGATCGATCAGTTCATCGCTGCTGGCGAGGCAAAATGGCTGCGCGCCAACGGTCTCGTCATGCTGTTGCCGCACGGCTACGAAGGGCAGGGGCCCGAACATTCGTCCGCCCGCCTCGAACGCTTCCTGCAACTCTGCGCTGAAGACAATATCCAGGTCGCAAACTGCACCACGCCTGCGAACTATTTCCACATCCTTCGCCGCCAGATGATCCGGCCCTTCCGCAAGCCGCTCGTCATCATGACCCCCAAATCGCTGCTCCGCCACAAGTCCGCCGTCAGCGATATCGGCGATTTCGGCGGGGAGAACCGCTTCCACCGCATGTTCGACGATCGTGGCCAAGCCCGCACCGATGCGGTCCGCCGCCTCGTGCTCTGCTCGGGCAAAGTCTATTACGATATCGCCGATGCGCGCGACGCCGCCGGGCGCGCCGACGTCTATATCGCCCGCGTCGAGCAGCTTTACCCGTTCCCCGCCGATGCGGTCGCCGATTACGTCCGCCAGATGCCGGGCCTGCAATCGGTCGTCTGGGCACAGGAGGAACCGATGAACGCGGGCGCGTGGGGCTTTGTGAACCCGATGATCGAGGACGCGCTGATCGCCGCCAAGGCCCCCGTGCGGCGCGCCACCTATGTCGGCCGTCCCCCGTCCGCCGCCACCGCCACCGGCCTGGCGTCGCGCCACGCGGCCGAACAGAAGCTGGTTGTTGCAGCCGCGATCGGCGAACCGCTGCCCAGGATCATCCAGGCCGTCGCCGCCTAAGCCTTTCAGGAGCACGCCGTTGTCCACCGAAGTCATCATCCCGCCACTGGGCGAATCGATCGCCGAGGCGACCGTCGGCCAATGGCTCAAGCAGCCCGGCGATGCGGTCGCCGCCGACGAACCGATCGTCAGTCTGGAAACCGACAAGGTCGCGGTCGAGGTGCCCTCGCCGCTTGCGGGCGTAATGGGGGAGCAGCTCTACAAGGTCGGCGATACCGTCGCGGTGGGCAAGGCGATCGCGCGGATCGAGGCGGGCACAGCCGCGCCCAAAGTCGAAACGCCGCCCACCCCCGCCGCGCTTCGCAACACGGCGCCCGCCGCAGCCGAACAGCCCATCGTCGGCAAGGTCGCGCCCGATGCGCCGCTCAGCCCCGCGGTGCGCCGCGTAGTCGAGGAGCGCGGCCTCGATCCGGCGACACTCCCGCACAGCGGGCCGGGGGACCGTATCACCAAGGCAGACGCGCTGTCGGCTACGCTCCCCCACCCTGGCGCTGACGCGCCTGTCCCTCCCCCGCAAGCGCGTGGGAGGTCAAGTCCGACCTCCCCCGCGCTTGCGGGGGAGGGAAATGCGAGCGCATTGAGCGAGGGTGGGGGAACGCGCCACGAAGAACGCGTGCGCATGACGCGCCTGCGCCAGACGATCGCGCGCCGCCTCAAGGAGGCGCAGAACACCGCTGCGATGCTCACCACGTTCAACGACGTGGACATGACCGCCGTGATGCACGCGCGTGATCTCTACAAAGATCAGTTCGAGAAAAAGCACGGCGTGCGCCTGGGCTTCATGAGTTTCTTCACCAAGGCGGCCGTCCTCGCCCTGCGCGAAGTCCCCGCGGTCAACGCGATGATTGACGGCGAGGAGCTGGTCTATCGGCAGTATGCCGATATCGGCGTCGCGGTCAGCTCGCCCGGCGGTCTCGTGGTGCCCATACTGAAAAATGCCGACAACCGCAGCTTCGCCAATATCGAAAAGGCGATCGCCGATTTCGGCAAGCGCGCGCGCGATGGCCAGCTCAAGCTCGAAGACCTGCAGGGCGGCACCTTCACGATCAGCAACGGCGGCGTGTTCGGCTCGCTGATGTCCACGCCCATCCTCAACCCGCCGCAATCGGGCGTGCTCGGCCTGCACCGCATCGAGGAGCGCCCCGTCGCCCGCGCCGGGCAGGTGGTGATCCGCCCCATGATGTATCTCGCACTCAGCTACGATCATCGCGTGGTCGATGGGCGCGAGGCGGTCACCTTCCTCGTACGCATCAAGGAAGCGATCGAGGACCCGACGCGGCTACTGCTCGATATGTAGGCGCGCCGGACCTGTTCGCGCCCACGGTGCGTTCCCATGTTCCGCAATGCAGAAGGAGCCGCACCGATGTTTGCACGCCTGATCATGATGATGGTTGCCCGCCGACTCGTGCGCATGATCGGCGAGACCCACGGCGATGTCGCGGGCGCAGCGATCGGTGCAGCGCTCGCCTCGCGCAACACGCGCGTGCTCGGCTTCGGCGGTGCGGCCGCGCTGACCGCCTACGAACTTATCAAGAACCGCCGCCAGCAGCGGCGTCTGCCCGCGCCGGTGGTGCTCCCCGCCGCGCGTCTAGCCGCCCGCCGCTAACCCGCTGACCGCAACGCTGCCGCCCGATGCGGGGGCGATCCGCGCGATCTTCAATCCCCATGCGCTGAACGTCGCTGCCTCCGGGATCGGAGCGCCCGGCAGCCGCGCGAGGATCGGCGGCATCCCCGCGTTGGCCCCGCGGGTGTAGAAAATATGCCTTCCGATCTGCGCTTCGCGGTGCATCGTCGCCGCCCATAGCGGCCGCACATAAGCGGCGTGGTAATTCGTCGCTAAGAGCGAGGGTAGCCCTTCGGGTGCCGCCAGCGCGGCGGCGGCGGCTGTGCCTGCGCGCTCCCAGAGCGCGGCATCGGGCGTGTTACGCAGCGCGCCGTCGCAGGTGAAGGTGAACTGGCATCCGCTACGCCGTTCCGATCCCTGGAAGATTACGGCGCATACCGATTTTGGATACGCGGGGTCGGCCACCCGGTTGAGCACCACGCGCGCGACCGCCTGTTGCCCTGCATCGGGCTCGCGCGCGGCTTCATAGTAGATCGCCGCGGTCATACACGCGAGCGGATCGGCAAACGCGCGCACCGGCTCTGCGCACGCAGGAGTGGCGGTTTGCACCGCAAACGCGAGCGGGGATAGCAACGCGAGGGCTTGCCTGAGCGGCATCGTTATCCGTTTAAAAGAAGAGCGGCCCCGGCATAGACCGGAGCCGCTCCTTTAACACGATCGTGAAACCGGTCGCTTACGCGCCGGTGGTCACGGCACCGCACTCGGCGCTGTTGACGCCGACGGTGCCGAAGTCGAGGTTCAGCGGGGCGGCCGGCGTGCCGACTGCCTGGTTGCCGATGAACGTCTGCACGATCGCGGTCAGGTAGGGCTTGGTGAGCGGCGCGAGGCCGTTCAGCGCAAGGATGCCCTTCGTGGGATCGATCACGGTCTTGTTACCGTAGAACCAGCTCAGGAACGCCTTGATGACCGCAGTCTCCTTAGCATCCGCATAGCACTGGTAGAACAGGCCGTTGGTGGTGCCGACGAGCGGATACGCGCCCGCGATGGTCGGATCGGCGAGCGGGCTGGCAATGTTAGCCGCCGAAACCCACGTGTGATAAGTCGCCGTGTCCGAAGACGCGGGCGAAAAATGCACAGGGTCCGGATGCGTTGCGGGGTCCGAACGCCGGCCACCCGCAGTTGCCGAGAACAAACCGGCCGAAGTCGTCTGCGGCGGGAGCAGGTTGCTGGCGGGGATCGTCGCACTGCCGAACGCCTTGGTCGCAGTCGCCGGAGTGGCGGACACGAACGCGGGGATCGCGGTCGCGTTGTTCTGCAGCAGCGTGCTGATCAGACCGTAGTTGTTCTGCTGCGTGTTGACATAAGGCGTCACGTAGTCGTTGCCGACATAGCCGATTCGCGTTTGATACAGGGTGGTCACGCCCACGGTGCCGCTGTTCGTATCGTTGGGAATACGCGAGAAGTTCAGATATTCCGCGACACCATCGTTGCCGTCGGCGCGCGTGAACTTGCCAACCGTTTCACCGGCGGGCGAAACACTGATCGCCTGGCCCTTAATATAATTGTTTGTGTTGCGCAGCGCGGACGGGATTGCCGTACCCACGTTGCCAACACCGTCCGCAACGATCTTCGCGTTCGCACCGATCAGCGCAGGGCAGATTTTGGCGAGGTGGCGCAGGACGATCGAAGTGGTGCCCGAACCGTCCGACCGGCCGACGATCTGGATGTTGATGTTCGAGGCGTTGGCAAAGTCAGAGCCGACGGTAGTAGCAGTGCCCTGGAGACCGAAGGTCGCCGCGAGGCCGTCCTGGCCGAAGTTGGTGTCGACGCCGTTGAACACGTTGCAGAGCTGCGTGTTGGTCAGCTTGATCGTGCCCGACTTGAAGTTCTTGTACGCAGTCTCCGTGATGTTACCCGAACCGTCGACAACCTTCTTGTACACCGGATCGAGCGCGATCGTGGGGATCGCGATCAGCAGCGGGATCTGAATCGCCTTGCCGTAGGTCTTGAGCGGGTTGGGGAACTGATAGCCCACGCCGCTGAGGGCCGGCGTTGTCGGAGCGTTGGCGCCCGATGCCGACTGGATGGCGATCAGCTGGTTGCTCTGCTTGACCGTCGCGCCGATCGAGTTGCCCGAACCATCGAGCTTGGTGCCGTTGTAGGTGTCGATGTCGCCGCCGCCTGCAGGATCGGTCTGCGGGATGCCGGCTTCCGAAGCCGCGAAGTTCACCTTGGTCGCATAGACTGCGGGCGCGATGCCCGAACCCGCCGCGAGCGTCGACAGCCAGCTGTCATACGTGGTCGCGGTCGGCGTGGCACCGGTGGGATCGTTATTGTAGAAGCCGGTGTGGGCGAACCAGCCGAGGATGCCGCGGCCCGAACCCGTCGAAATGTAGCTCACGACGTTGGTTGGCGAGACGGTCTGCGTCGCGCAGTTGAACACGGGCGAACCCGTGTAGTTGAAATCGGCGAGGCTCTGCGTTGCCGTCTTGTCGATGAACGCGAGGTCGATCTTCTCGCCCCAGCAGTCCGACGCCTGACGGAGATAGGGAGCCGGCAGCGAAGCGCCGCCGCCGAAGATTGCAGTGCCGATGTAGCTGGAAGTGCCACCGGCGTTGGGGAACGAAGGCGTGGGCGTGACGGCCTGCGCCTGGCTGGCAACCGCGAGCAGCGCGCCCGCGAGCAGCAGTGTGGAACGAAGAGTCATGATGGAGCTCCTAAGTGGACGAAACGCGGTCGGGGACCGCAAAGGGAGGACGGAGAGAGAACGCCCAAGGCGATCCGCCTTCGAGCGGCCTGCTGTTCCCCGCCCGCGCCGAACACGGCCCGCAAGTTGCAGCCGCGCTGGTTCGGGATGGGTGCAACGTGCCCCTGTCCGCTGGATCGAGCGGTCCTATGCCGGAGAAATGTAACAATACGATGACACTCCGAACCGATCGGTAAAGAAACTGGGGACAGATCGGCAACACGATCGACGCAAATCCGTCAGTCTTGCGCGAATGCTGGCGCTCGGCACGTATTCAGCCCATGCGCGACGGCAAACCCCCGCTTTTGTGCGATGGAGCGACAATGCCCTCCTCGGCCCTCGATACGCTCGTGCTCGACCGGAACCTCGCTTCGCCCGAGACTTTGGCGCGCGCGCGCCTCGTGCAGGCGCAAACCGGCGAGCGACTCGATTCGGTGCTGACGCGCCTGGGCTTCGTCTCCGAACAGGCGCTCGCCGATGCGATTGCGGGCGCGACGGGGCTGCCGATCGCCGCGCAACGCGATTACCCGCTCGCGGCCGTCGCACCCGGCCACGTCTCGGCGCGCTTCCTGCGCGATAGCAAGGCGGTGCCGCTCGCCGAATCGCCCGGCCATGTCGATGTGGCACTCGTCGATCCGCTGGACCCATACGCGCGCGAGGCGCTCGCGTTTGCGTTCGGGCGGCCGGTGCATGCGATGGTGGCGCGCTCGTCCGATCTCGAAGCCGCGCTCGACCGGCTTTATGGGGCCGCCGCGCAGGCCGAAGCCGCCGACACGCAGGCCGACGACGACGATCTGGAGCGGCTGAAGGATCTGGCCAGCGACGCGCCGGTGATCCGCGCGGTCAATAGGCTGATCACCAGAGCGGTCGAGGCGCGCGCGTCGGACATCCATGTGGAACCCGCCGAGGACGCGCTGGGCGTGCGCTTCCGGGTGGACGGCGCGATGCGCGACGAGGAACCGCTTTCGGCCGCGATGAAGGCCAGCTTCGTCAGCCGCGTGAAGGTGATGGCCGGCCTCAACATCGCGGAGAAGCGCCTGCCGCAGGACGGCCGCCTGCGGCTGGCAGTGCGGGGGCACGAGATCGATCTGCGCGTTGCGATCAGCCCCACCATCCACGGCGAGAGCGTGGTGATGCGCCTGCTCGATCGCTCGAACCTCACGCTCGAATTTCCGGCGCTCGGCTTCGATCCGCCCGCGCAGGCGCGGTTCGAGGAACTGCTGCACCGCCCGCACGGCATCGTGCTCGTCACCGGCCCCACCGGCAGCGGCAAGACCACCACGCTGTACGCCGCGCTCGCGGTGCTCAACACGCCCGAGCGCAAGATCCTCACGATCGAAGACCCGATCGAATACCGCCTGCCCGGCGTGAACCAGACGCAGGTGCAGCCTGGCATCGGGCTTAGCTTCGCCGCCGCGCTGCGATCCTTCCTGCGCCAGGATCCGGACGTGATGATGGTCGGCGAAATCCGCGATCTGGAAACCGCGCAGGTCGCGGTGCAGGCCGCGCTGACCGGGCACACGATCCTCAGCACGCTGCACACCAATACGGCGGCGGCGGCGGTGACGCGATTGTTGGACATGGGGGTGGAGCCGTTCCTGATCACGTCGACCGTCAACGCGGTGCTCGCGCAGCGCCTTGTGCGCCGCCTGTGCCGCACCTGCCGGGAGGCCTGGACGCCCACCGAGGCCGAGATCGCCGCGTTCGGCGTGGGCGATGTCGGCCATACGCCGCACACGCTCTGGCATCCGCGCGGCTGCGAGGCGTGCGGCAATACCGGCTTTCGCGGCCGCGTGGCGATCCTCGAACTGCTCGCGATGGACGATCGCATCGCGCATCTGGTGCTCGAACGCGCCGAAGCGCGCGAAATCAATCGCGCCGCGACGGGGGCGGGGATGCGGACCATGCTAGTGGACGGGCTGATGAAGGCCGAGGCGGGCGAGACGACGGTCGATGAAGTGCTCCGCGTTACGAGGGAAGGGTGACCCACTTCCGGTACCGCGCCGCCACCGCCACGGGCGATCTCAAGTCCGGCACGCTCGAGGCGCGCACACCCGCCGACGCGCTCGCGCGCGTCCGCGCACTCGGCCTCAGCCCCATCGAGGCGACCGCAATAAAGGCGGCAGCCGCGAACGACGCGAACGGCAGCAAACCGCCCAAAGCCACCGGGGCCGCGCGCAAGGCGGCCACGCGCGCGCTCGGCGAACTTGCGGTGCTGCTCGCAGCCGGGCTCAGCCTCGACCGCGCGTTAACCGTGGTGACGGACAATATCCCCAGCCGCCCCGCCGCGCTCGCGTTCGTCGCCATGCACGCGCAGATCAAGGAGGGCGTGCCGCTCAGCCGCACGATGGCCGCGCAGCCCGGCTTGTTCCCGCCCGCCGCGTGGGCGATGGCGGAGGCGGGCGAGGCGAACGGCCGTCTCGATATCGCGCTCACGCGGCTGTCCGAAACATTGGACCGCGCCGAGCAGCTGCGCTCCACCATCGTCTCCAGCCTGATCTACCCCGTCATGCTGCTCGCGATTGCTACCGGTGTGATCGGCCTGATGCTGCTCGTGGTGGTGCCGCAGTTCGAATCGCTGATCGGCTCGAACGGTGCGAAGATTCCGCCGGTCACTGCGGCGGTTATGGCGGCGAGCCGGGGCTTGCGCGATCACGGTCTTGCGGGTTTGCTGCTGCTCGCGCTGGGTGGGGTGGTGGCGTGGCAGGCGCTCAAGGCTCCGGCCGCGCGCGCGGCGGTGGATCGCTTGCTGCTCAAGGCTCCCTTGCTGGGCGAGATCGTCACCAAAGCGGAGACCGCGCGCTTCGCCCGCGTGCTGGGATCGCTGGTGGAGGGCGGCGTTCCCGTGCCCGCTGCGCTCGCCATTGCCCGCCGTTCGATCGGCAATGCGCATATGGGGGCGGCCGTGGACCGCGTGTCCATCGGGCTGAAACAGGGCGGCGGCCTGACCGGTCCGCTGATCGCCACGGGGCTGTTCCCCCGGATCGCGATCAGCTTCATGCGCACGGGCGAGGAGACCGCGCGGCTGGGCGCGATGCTCGAACGCCTCGCCGACGTGCTCGACCGCGAAGTCAAGCAGGCGATCGGCAACGCGATCGGCGTGTTGACACCCGCGATCACCGTCGTCATCGGCGCAGTGGTGGGGCTGGTGATCGCGAGCCTCATGTCCGCGATCCTGGGCTTCAACGAACTCGCGGTGGGTGGACCTCAATGACGAAGCTGCTCAAGGTTCTCCGGCGGCGCGGCCGCGCGCGCGGCTTCACGCTGCTCGAACTGCTCGTCGTGCTGGCGATTCTGGGATTGCTCGCTGCCATTGTCGGCCCGCAGGTGCTGCGCTTCCTGAGTGGCGCGAAATCGCAAACCGCGCAGGTGCAGGTGCGCAACATCGCGGCGGCGATGGAGCTCTACCAGCTCGATAACGGCCATTTCCCGACACAGGACGAAGGCTTGGGCGCGCTGGTCAAGCAGCCCGCCAACGCGCCCGGCTGGAACGGCCCCTATATGCCGCGCGCGGATGCGCTGAGCGATCCTTGGGGTCGCCCTTATCTGTATCGCGTGCCCGGCAAAACCGGCGCCTACGACATTGTCACGCTGGGTGCCGACAACAAGGAAGGCGGCACCGGCGAGGACAAGGATATCAGCAACTGATCTCCTTTGCCCTTCATCCCGGCCTCGTGCCGGGACCCCGAGCAGAAAGGGGGGCTGCTCGACGGGAAGGGGCCGCACTGTGTCGGGGTCCCGGGACAAGCCCGGGATGACAGGTCGTATGGACGAGATAGCGCAATGACCCTCCTCGAAACCCTTGTCGTCGTCGCCATCCTCGGCCTGATCGCCGCGATCGGCTTTCCTGCGGCCCACGCGCCCGGCTCGGCGGTGCAGCTCCGGTCGCAGGCGCAGGCGCTCGTCGCCGATCTGCACCGCGCGCGCGCCGCCGCGCAGCATCTGGATCGCCCCGTTACGCTCGCCGCCGACGCCGATGGCGGCGGCTGGCGCTGGGACGGTGGCGCGCTGCGGACCGATCCGGGCCTGCGCCTTGCCGCGAGCCAGACGGTCACCTTCTACCCCGATGGCAGCGCGAGCGGCGGCACGCTCACCTTGCGGAGCCCGGCCCGCGCTGCGCGCATCGATGTGGACCGCGTTACCGGTGCCGCTGCGCTCGTGCGATGATGCGTGCGCGCGGCTACATCCTCGTTGAATCGCTCGTCGCGCTGCTCGTGCTCGCGCTGGTGATGGGAAGCGTGCTCGCCACCGTCGCCCAGTCCGCGCGCCGCCAGGCGTCCGCGCTCGCCGCGCGACGCGCGCTGCTGCTCGCGCGCTCCGAACTTGCCGCCGTCGGCTCGGCGATCCCGGCCACCCCGGGGACCGCCAGCGGCCTGTCGGACGATCTCGTGTGGCGTGTCTCGATCGATCCTGCCGCTCCGCCGGGCAAACTCGGCACGCTTGCGCGCGTCACCGTTGCTGCCGGGCCCGCGCATGAAAAGCCGCGCGTCGTGCTGAGCGAGTTGCGTATTTTGCCGCCGCAGCCCTGATGCGCGCGCGCGGCTTCACGCTGATCGAGCTGCTCGTCAGCCTCGCCATCCTCGGCATGATCGCACTTCTGCTGATCAGCGGCGCGGGCGCGGGACGGCGCGTGTGGGACCGGCTCGCCGCGCGGGGCACCGACGTGGCCAGCGTCGAGGCGGCGCAGGACATCGTCCGCGACCGGATCGAGCATGTCGTGCCGCTGACGCGCTACGATGCGAGCAGCCCCTATGCCGATATGGAGGGCAAGGCCGATCTCCTGTTCTTCATCGCGCCCGCATCGCCCGATCGCCAGCCCGATGCGCTCGCGGATTATCGACTCTCTCTCTCCACCGGCAGCGAGCTCGTGCTCTCCTCAACCTCGGACATCGCTGCGCTCAAGAGCCCCGCGCGCGACGATCGCATCCTGCTGCGCGGTGTCAGCCGAATCGAATTCGCCTATTTCGGAGTCGCGCCGCCCGATAATCTGCGGCGCTGGCGCGATCGCTGGTATCACCGCCCCGGCCCGCCCGAGCTGATCCGGCTGCGGCTCGCCTTCGCGCGCGGCGATGCGCGGCGCTGGCCCGATCTGCTGGTGCGACCGGCCGCCACCGTCGATACGCAATGCATTCTCAACAATCGCGACGGCCGGTGTAAGGGCCGCTGAGATGGAGTTTTCCGATCTTCTCAACGCCGATATGGCGACCGTGGGCGCGCAGCTCGGCCGCGGGTTCGCGTGGTGGACGGGCGAACTCGCCGCGATGGTGCCGCGCGCGCTGCGCAGCGGGGGTGCGCGGGCGCGTACGATCGCGCAGATGCAGGGCGGCGACATCGTGTTCGTGCGCGACGGGCGGCGGCTGGCGGCGGCGCCCGCCGACGGGCGGGTCACGCTCGCGGTGCCGCGCGCGAGCGTGCTTGTGCGCGAGGTTGTGCTGCCACGCCTGCCGCGCGCGGACACGCGCCGCCTGCTCGCGCTCGATCTGGACCGGCTGACGCCGCTCGATCCGGCGACGGCGGTCTTCGATTTCGAGGCACTCGCTGGCGATCCGCAGCCACGCCGCCAGCGCGTTGCGCTCGCGGTGATGAACCGGAGCGCGGGCGCGGCGGCGCTGATGCAAGCGCGCGCGGCGGGCCTCGACCCGCAAGCCCTCGGCGTGGCGGACGGGGAGGGGGGCGCGCGGTTCGATTTCCTGCCCGGCCTGCGCGAAGGCGGCGCGCGCGCGCCGCTCTGGGCGCAGCCGCGCACGTGGTGGATCGCGGCCGCGGTGCTTCTGCTCGCCAACATCGCGTTCGCGGTCTGGCGGGACAGCGCCGATGTCGCTCGGGTGCGCGAGGCAGTCGATGCCCAATCGGACGCAGTGCAGCTTGCGCAGCGGGCGAAAGCGCGCGTGCGCGGCGAAGATGTGCGCCGTGCCCTGCTGCTGGCGCGCCGCGCGGCGCAGGACCCGCTGGGCCCGCTTGCCGCAGCCACCGCTGCGCTGCCGCCGCCCGCGTGGGTGCAACGCCTTGCGTGGGACGGGCATGTGCTGCGCCTGATCGGCTTCACCACCGGTGCGATCGATCCGATTGCCGCGCTGCGCCGCTCGGGGGCGTTCACGTCGGTGCGCGCGAGCACGGCGGATATCCCGTCGCCGCTCGATCGCTATCAGCCGTTCGACGTGTCCGCCGAGCGCGGCGCGCCCGCACCCGCACCCGCAAAGCCACCGCGCTGATGCGCGCGCTCGCCCCCCGCGAGGCGCGGCTGGTCGCGCTCGGCCTGCTTGCGCTGTTGCTTGCGCTGGTGTGGCTGGCAGTCGTGCGCCCCATATTCGCCGGGTTCGAGGCGCGCGAGGAAGAGCGCCAGCAACTGCTGCTGACCTGGCAGCGGGGCGAGCGCGTGATAGGCGCGATCCGCGCTACCCGCACCGCTCTGCGCGCACAGCACGCCGAAGCGGCCGATTATGCGATTCAGGCACCGAGCGCGGCGCTCGCCACCGATCTGCTGCGCGAGCGCGTGGTCAATGTGGCGCGCGCCAATCACGCGACGGTCGCGGGGGTAGCCGAAACGCAGGCTGCGCCGGGCATGGTTGCGGTGCGCGCCGATCTGGCGCTTGCGCCCGAACGCATCGCGACGTTCGTGGCAGCCATCGAAAACGGACGGCCGTGGGCGGTTGTCGACCAGTTCGGAGTGGTCGCCGAGGGCGGGTTGCAGTCGGGGGGAACGGGGACGGTGACCGTGCGCCTCGACGTTTCGGTTCGATACGATGTCGGCCGTGCCGCCCGCTAGGCCCCAACTGCTGCCGGTGCTGGCGGTTGCGGCGTTGCTGCTCGGGCTCCTTGCGCAGGCGCTGATCCCGCTGCCGACCGTTTTGCCCGAAATCGGCCCGTCGCGCGCGGTGCCGGTGCGCCCGGTGGCGGTGGCTTTGCCGGTCGCGGCACCGGCGATTATCGCCGCGCAGACGCTGTTCGCACCGGCGAGACGGCCGGGCGTGCCGGGCGCGGGGACCGCTACCGGACCGGGCGCGGTGCTCGCGGATGCGTTTGCGGGGAGCACGCTTACGGGCACCGCGCGCGCGGGCGGGTTTGCGGTCGCGCTGCTGCGCGACGGTGCGGGCCATGCGCGGCAGATGCGTGTGGGCGACCGGATCGGCGCGTGGCGGCTGCTCGCGATCGCGCGGGATGGCGCGAGCTTCGTCAATGGCGCTACACGCAAACTGCTCGGCGTGGGCGAGACAGCGGTGGTTCAGCCGCCGCCCGCGCAAACTTCCCCCGAGGTGGACAGCCAATGACCCGCACTTGCCGCCCCGCCGCGCTGGCGGCCCTGCTGCTCGCCGCATTGCTCGCCTCCTGCGCGCGGCCGGTGCCGCCCGCGTTGCAGTTCGCCGCGCCGACACCGAGCCGCAACTCGCCCGCGCCTACCCCCTATGTGCCCGCCGACAAGGGCGATGTGCGCGCGACGGTGCTTGCGGGCACGGCCACGCCGCTGGCCGCCGCACGCCGAGCCACGCCGCCGCGCGCTGGGGATGTGACGCTCAACTTCCGCGGCGCGGACGTGAACGAGGTCGCGCGCGCGGTGCTCGGGCAAATCCTGGGTGTGCAATATGCAGTCACGCCGGGATTGAACGCGCAGGTGACGCTGGCGACACCCTATCCGGTGGCGCGCGCGGAGGTGCTGCGCCTGTTCGAGGATGCGCTCAAACAGGCCAACCTCGCGCTCGTGCCGCAGAACGGCGTGTTCCAGATCCTCGCGGTCGATGCCGCCAGGGGCAATGCGCCGATGGCCAGCGGCGGCGAGATCGCGGGCTTTGCGCGCGATACGATCACGCTTCAGTTCGTCAGCGCGGATGAGCTGAAGAAGCTGCTCGATCCGATCCTGCCCGGGGTGGTGATCGCCGCCGATGTGCAGCGCAATGTGCTGACCGTGGCGGGCACGACCGGGCAACGCATTGCGGTGCGCGATCTGGTGAAGCAATTCGATGTTAACTGGCTGCGCGGCGTATCGTTCGCGCTGTTCGTGCCGCAGCGCACCGATGCGCGGCTGATCGTGCCCGAGCTGGACAAGCTGCTGAACGCGCCCGGCGCGCCCACCAACGGGCTGGTGCGGCTGATCGCGATGGAGCGGCTGAACGGGATCCTCGCCATCTCGGGCCAGCCGCAATATCTGGCGGACACGCGCCGCTTTATCGACATACTCGACCGCGAGGGGGAGGATGCGCAGCCCCGGATGCGCCTCTACCGTGTCCAGAACGGACGCGCGGCCGATCTCGCCAAGGTGATCCTGACCGCGCTCGGCGGCGGCGGCACGGTGGCGTCGGGACAGCCCGAATCGGTTGATGCGATCGGCAGCGGGCGACAGATCGGCGGCGGCGGCGCTACGGGTTTCGGCGGATCTGGCGTGGGCAGCGGCGGCGGCTTTGGCGGCAATGGTAACGGCAACGGCAATAGCCAGTCGGGATCGAGCTTCGGCAATCGCGGCGGGTTCGGCAATGCGCAGGGCGGCACGGGCGGTGGTTCGGGCGGGTTCGGCGGCGGCTTCGGTGGGCAAGGCAATGTGGGCGGCAGCCCGGGTGCCAATATCAACTCGCTCAACAATGTGCCCGCCTCGCAGCGCCTCGCGGGTGCCGCACAGGGGCAGGTGCCGCAGGGTCTTGCGCTGAGCGCCACGATCACGGCGGACGAGACGACGAACGCGATCCTGGTCTACGGCAACAGCCGCGACTATGCGGTGATCGAGGATGCGCTGCGCCAGCTCGACGTGCCGCCCGCGCAGGTGCTGATCGAGGCGGCGGTGAGCGAGGTGACGCTGACCAACTCGCTGCGGTACGGCCTTCAGACCATATTCCAGTCGGGTCGCACCAGCAGTGTGCTCAGCGATAGCCAGACCAACCTCAACGTCACCGGGCCGGGCACCAGCGGCACCGTCAGCACGGTCGTGCCATCGATCGTGCGCCAGTTTCCCGGCTTCTCGTTTCTCTACGCCAACAGCGATATTTCGGCGGTGCTGAACGCGCTCGAAGGGCTGACGCACGTCAATGTGCTGTCGAGTCCGAAGCTGCTGGTGATTAATAACCAGACCGCCTCGCTTCAGGTCGGCAATCAGGTGCCGGTGGTTACTGGCAGCAACAGTTCGGGGCTGACCGGCACGACCAATTCGGTCGATTACCGCGATACGGGCGTAATTCTGAAAATCACGCCGCGCGTGAACGCGGGCGGGCTGGTGCTCCTCGATATTGCACAGGAGGTGAGCCAGGTTTCGACCAGTGCTGCGGGCGGCGGGACAGTAGCGAACCAGTCCCCTACGTTTTCAACACGCCGGATCGCCACCTCGATCGCAATCCAGGACGGCGAGACGATTGCGCTGGGTGGATTGATTTCAGACAATAGGACGCGCGCGCGAACCGGCCTGCCTTTCCTGAGCCGGATCCCGATCATCGGCCCGTTCCTGTTCGGTAGCACCAATAACACCGGCGAGCGCACCGAGCTGCTGATCCTGTTGCGGCCGCGCGTGATCCGCACCGTGGATGACGGGCGCGCGATCACCGAAGAGCTCAAGACCAAAATCCAGCTTGTGGCACCGTTCAAGCGGGGGCAGACGCTGCCGTGACGCGGAGCCCCGCGCGCGATCGCGGCTTCGCGCTGATCGCGGTGCTGCTCGTAGTGGTCGCGCTGGCGGGGCTGGCGTTCGACGTGCTGCTCCAGAACCGCACCGCCATCGTCGAGGCGCAAGCCGAGGTGGACCGCGCGCATCTGGAGAATGCGGCGAGTTCGGCGACCGCGCTGGCGCTGGTGGGACTGAGCCAGCCGCAGGCTGCGCGCTGGCCGATCGACGGTTCGCCGCGCACGCTTGCAGTCGATGGCGCAGACGTAACGGTGGCGATCGAGGACGAGCGCGGCAAGATCCCGTTGAACGTGCTGAGCGAGCAGGAGGTGCGCCGCATGTTCGAGGGCGCGGGGGCGCGCGGACGGGTGCTCGACACGCTGACCGACAGTTTTCTCGACTGGCGCGACGACGACGATCAGCGGCGGCCGTTCGGAGCCGAAAGCGCGGACTATGCCCCGCTCGGCTACCGCTCGCGCGACGGGGATGTGACCGCGATGGGCGAACTCGCGCGCGTCCGGGGCATGACGCCCGCACTGCTCGCGCGGCTCGCCCCCGCGACGACGCTGTGGTTCGGCGAGAGCGGCGGGTTTGCCGAAGCAACGGCGGGGCCGCTGGCGCGGATGGTTATGTCGCCGGGCCCCGAGGAGGGCGGCAACCCAAGCGCGGACGTTGCGCAGCCCGTCTTTGTGCGCGCATCCGCTGTGCGGCGCGACCTCGACGACAATCTGCGTGGTCGCCGCCTCACGATCCGCGTGCTCGCCCACGATGCGCGCGGTGGCGTGCTCCACCGCGCCACCGTGATCGAGTTCACCGCCAACCCGCGCGACCCGATCTGGATTCGCGCGCGCGACTGAATAGCCCCGCTGCCCGGATACCCCGCAAAGGACGCGCGGATTGCGGGCCTTTTCAACCGCGTGCCACGACCGCCTGGCGCGTCTGCACGCCCCACGTCTGTCGCCCGCCGAGCGCGGTGATCCAGCCGAGCAGGGCTGCGGTATGGCGTAATATCTGAAAGCTGAACGGCTCGACGAAGGAGGCGAGGATCGCGCCCGGGCCGCCGCGCGCGGGCTCGCCCGTCCAGCGGCGATACAGCCCGATCGACCACAGGTGGAATGCAAGATCGATGCCGATTTTGGCGAGCGTGATCAGCGCGACGGGCAGCAGCACGCCCGCGCGGCCGCTCGCCAGCAAGCCGATCAGGATCGCCAGCGCCGCCAGTCCATACACCGGCTGCATCGTATCGAACGCCTTGACCGGCAGCATGGCCGTACCCAAGCGTCCAAAACGCGCATCGCCGACCATCGAGCGATACCACCATTGCGTCTGGAGAAAGCCGCCGAACCAGCGCCGCCGCTGGCTGAGGAAGGCGGATACGGTGGCGGGCGCATCGGTGATCGCCACGGCGTCGCCGAGCACGCGCGTGCTCCATGCGCGGCCGTGGAGCGCGGCGTGACGGCGCAGGCGGTGGATCAGTTCGTAATCCTCCACCAGGCAATCGGGATCGAAGCCGCCCACCTCGATCAGCGCCGCGCGGCGGAACCCGCCGAACGCGCCCGAGATCAGCAGCAGGCCGCCAAGGCGCATCCACGCATAGCGCGACAAGAAATTGCGGACATATTCGTAGCGCTGGAACCACTGGAACAGCTGTCCGCTCGCCGATGGCCCGCATACGGGCACGAGCACGCCGGTGGCTGCGACCAGTCCCGGCTCGGCCGCGAAGGCGGTGCGCATCGCGGCGACAGCGTGCGGGCGCACGAGCGTGTCCGCATCGATGGTGACGAGCACCTCGCACTCGACGCATTCGAGCGCGGCGTTGAGCGCGCGCGCCTTGCCGCCGTGCGGCAGCCGCAGCCAGCGCAGCCGCGGCTCGGTGGGGGAGGGCGGGCCGAGCGTGCGGAGCGGCGGCGGCGCGAGGCCATAGCGCCGCGCGAGCAGATCGGCGGTGGCATCGGTGGAGCCATCGTCTGCGATCACGATCAGATCGGGCGTATCGGTGCCGTCGAGCAGGGCTGCGAGCGTGAGCGGCAGCGCGCCTGCCTCGTTACGCGCGGCGATCACCACGCCGAGCACCGGGCGTGGGCCGCCGACGGGAGCGACGGTGGGCCGCAGCAGCGTGCGCGCCTGCCACGCGGTGAACGCGAGCAGCGCGGTATCGTAAGACACGTAGACGATGCCCGTCGCCCACGCCCAAGCGCCCGTCGCCCACAAGGCGGGGAAGAACAGCATCAGCCACAGCAGCGCGACGCCGCCGTGGATGACGATGCTGCGCCACGGCGTGCGCGGCGGCGAGCGGCGCGGCGAGGCGGCGAGGAAGGCGGCTTGGAGCGACAAAATGGTTTCCGGCGCGGGTTGCGTTGGCTTTAGCGCAGCGCGGCCGTATATGGCCCGCCATGAACCGCGCGCTACCCGCGCGTGCCGCGACGGAGCCGCGCATGACGCAACGTTACACCGGGATTGCCATTGCGCTGCACTGGATCATCGCCGCGCTGATGATCGCCAACGTGGTGGTGGTGTGGGTGGTGGACAATTTGCCCGCAGACATGGTTCGCCCCGCGATAAACTGGCACAAGGCGACGGGGATGACGGTGCTGGGTCTCGCGCTAATGCGCATCCTGTGGCGCTGGACGCACCGTCCGCCGCCGCTTCCGGCCGAATATCCCAAAATCGAGCGCACGGGCGCGCATCTGGCGCATTACGCGCTGTATGGGCTGATCGTGCTGCTGCCGCTTTCGGGCTATTTGCACGATTCGGCGTGGAAGGATTCGGCGGCGCATCCCGATAGCTGGTATGGGCTGTTCAACTGGCCGCGCCTCGCCGTGCTCGAACATATGGCGCAGCCGATGCGCGAGATGTGGCACAGCCGCTTGTTCAAGCTGCACGGGCTGCTGGGCTGGGTGCTGTATGCGCTGGTGGCGCTGCACATCGCGGGCGCGCTCAAGCACCAGTTTATCGACCGGCATAAGGAGCTGCAGCGGATGGGGATCGGGCGGGCCTGAGCGTCGGCGCTCACGCCCAGTAGAGCCGCTGCGGGTTCGCCACGAGCAGGCGGTGGAGTCGGTCCGCATCGCCGCCCGCAAGCCGGGGCAGGATGTCCACAAGCGCGCCATCGTTCGGGATACGGTGTTCCATGTTGGGGTGTGGCCAGTCGGTGCCCCAGAGCACGCGGTCGGGATAATCGGCCACGATGGGCGCGATCGCAGCGACGAAATCGTCGTACGGCGGGCCTTGGGGGGAGAGGCGTTCGGCCCCCGAGACCTTTGTCCAGACGTGCGCGTGCGCGTCGAGCAGCGCGCGAAACGCGGTCAGATCGCGGCCGTGCGGTCCCTGCGCGATATCAGGGCGGCCGAGGTGATCGACGACGACGATGGTGGGGATCGCAGCGAGGAAGGGGCGCAGCTCGTCGAGCAGGTCTGCCTCGAAATAGACGACCGTGTGCCAGCCGAGGCGCGCGATGCGGTGCGCGATTTCGAGGAATTTGTCCTTGGGCGCATCGTCGACGAGCCGCTTGAGGAAATTGAAGCGCACGCCGCGGATGCCGCCTTCGTGCAGTGCGTCCAGCTCGCCATCCGTGATCGCCGGATCGACCACCGCCACCCCGCGCGCGCGGCCACCGGAGGCGGCGATGGCGGCGAGCGTGGCGCTGTTGTCCGTGCCGTGGCAGCTTGCCTGGACGATGACGTTGCGGCCGAAGCCGAGCCGGTCGCGCAGCGCGAACAGTATTTCGGGCGTGGCGTCCTCGGGGTGGTATTTGGCCTTGGGGCTGAACGGGAAGCGCGCCTCGGGGCCGAACACATGGACGTGCGCGTCGACTGCGCCGGGCGGGGGGCGGTAGGACGGGGTCGAAGGCGTATCGGTCCAGCTTTTGACGCGCGTGCTCATGCGAAGACCACTCCTTCGAACAATTTGCGTGCGGTGCGCAGCATTGCAGCGCTGGTTACCGTGCCCGCTGCATCGGTTTCGAGCACGCAGGTGGTCTCGCCCGTGGGATGTTCGACCGAGAGCGTCTTGCGCGCGCCTGGTGGCACGCGCGCGACGCGGGCGGCGGGGGAGCCGGGGAGCAGGCACGCGGTCGCCACGCTGACCGCGCCGAGCACGCCCACGGACGCGTGCGCGCGGTGCGGGATGAAGGAGCGCACGGTGACCGTGCCGCCGTGGCGCGGCGGCGCGACGAGCATGATCTTGGGGACGGACTTCGCGGAGACATCGCCGAGGTTCATGCGCGGCCCGGCGGTCAGACGGATCGCCTCGATGCGGGCCTTGAGCGCGGTATCGGCATCGAGCGTCTCGCGGTCCTCATAGCCCGTTGCGCCGACATCGGCGGCGGCGAGCACGATGCAGGGCATCCCGTTATCGATCAGCGTGCAGGCGACGCCCTCGATGACATCGGCCGCGTTGCCCGTGGGCAGCAGCGCGCCGCAGCTCGATCCGGCGGTACCGGTGAAATCCAGCGGGATCGGCGCGGCGGTGCCGGGCACGCCATCGATGCGCGCGGTGCCTTGGTAGGTGACGCGGCCGCCCGGCGTCTGCACGGTGGCGATCGCGGTCTGGCCGGTGTTGACCATGCGGATGGCGACGCGGGTTTCGGGCGTGGTGGCGGGGACGAGCCCGCGCTCGATGGCAAACGGGCCGACGCCCGCGAGGATGTTGCCGCAATTCTGCGCGTCGGTGACGATGGCCTGGTCGACGAACACTTGCAGGAAAAGGTAGTCCACGTCGGTTCCCGCGCGCACCGAGCGCGAGACGATGGCGACCTTTGAGGTCAGCGGATCGGCCCCGCCCAGCCCGTCGATCTGGCGCGGATCGGGCGAGCCCATGATGCGCAGCAGCAGCGCGTCGCGCGCGGCGGGATCTGCGGGGAGATCGTCGCCAAGGAAGTAGCCGCCCTTCGACGTGCCGCCGCGCATCCACATGGCGCGGATGCCTTCAGACATAGCGCAGGCCCATCGCGGCGAGCTTGCCGCGCATATCGTAAAGGTCCAGCCCGAGTTCGCCCGCCGCGAGCCGCGCGCGCTTGGCTTCCTCGTTCGCCTCGCGCGCGCGGGCGGCGGCGAGCACGTCGGCGGCGGCGGCGCGGGGGACCACGCACACGCCGTCATCGTCGGCGACGATCGCGTCGCCGGGCTGGATTGCCGCGCCCGCGCACACGATGGGGACGTTGACCGAGCCCAGCGTGGCCTTGACGGTGCCCTGCGCACTGATCGACCTCGACCAGACGGGGAAGTTCATCACGGTCAGATCGCGCACGTCGCGCACGCCCGCATCGATCACCAGCCCCCGGCAGCCGCGCGCCTGCGCCGAAGTGGCGAGCAGATCGCCGAAATAGCCGTCGAGGCACGGCGAGGTGGGCGCGAGGACTAGAATGTCCCCGGGCTGGAGCAGCTCGATCGCGATGTGCAACATCCAGTTGTCGCCGGGCGGGGCCGAGATGGTGACCGCCGATCCCGCGATGCGCGCGCCGGGATAGATCGGGCGCATGTAGGGTGCCATCAGCCCGGAGCGGCCCTGCGCCTCGTGGACGGTGGCGACGCCGCATCGCGCAAGCCCGTCGAGCACATCCGGCGCGGCGCGTTGAATGCGGCGGACGACGGTTCCGGCCATGCGGTCTCTCCCTTGGCGGCTGCGATGGCGGGGGCTGTCGCGCACGGCAAATGCGAACTATGCGCCGCGCATTGGATTTCCTAAAGTCCGTGCGATGCCGCTTGCCACCTTCGATTGCAATCTGCGCCATTTGCGCGGCGTGACCGCGATTGCCGCACGCGGCACGCTGAGCGCGGCGGCTGGCGATGTCGCGCTTTCCCAACCCGCGCTGACGCAGGGGCTGGCGAAGCTGGAGGCGCAACTGGGTGCGGCACTGTTCGAGCGGCGGCCGGGCGCGATGGTGGCGACGCGTGCGGGAACGGCGGTGGCGGCGCGCGCGCACGAGGCATTCGGCCATCTGCGCGAGGCGCTGCGCGGCACCGCGCGCGGCAGCGGGCGCGCGCCCGACCGTGCGGCGCTGCTGACCGCCACCCAGGTGCGCGCGATGCTGGCATTGGCGGACGCGGGCAGTTTCGTGGGCGCGGCGGCGGCGACCGGCCTCAGCCAGCCCGCGCTGCACCGCGCGGTGCGTGATACCGAGCGCGTGGCGGGCGCGGTGCTGGTGGAGCGGCGCGGGCGCGGGGTGGCGCTGACCGAGGCGGGCAGTCGCGTCGCGCGCGGCTTCCGGCTTGCGGCGCTTGCGATCGAAGCCGGGATTGCCGAAGCGCGGCCGCCCACCCGCGGCGGCGCGGGGCGGATCGCCATCGGTGCGATGCCGATGGCGCGCGCGCGGCTGCTGCCGTGGGCGATCGCGCGGTTGCACGCGGCGCATCCCGGCGTGGAGACGCTGGTGGTGGAAGGCGCGCACCGCGAGCTGATCGATCAATTGCGCGATGGCAGGATCGACTGCGCCGTGGGCGCGCTGCGGGCGTTGCCCGGGCCGGACATCGTCCAGCGCCCGTTGTTCGACGACCGGCTCGCAGTGATCGCGCGCGCCGATCATCCGCTCGCGGGTTTGCGCATGGCGGATCGCGCCGCGCTCGCGGCTTTTCCGTGGATCGTCGGCCGCCCCGATACGCCCTTGCGCACCGCGTGGGAGCGGCTGTTCGCCGGAGGTCCGCTACCGCCCGCGCCCATCGACTGCGGATCGGTGATGATCGTGCGCGAGCTGTTGCGCGGCGGGGACTGGCTGACGCTGCTTTCGCCCGAGCAGGTGCGGCTGGAGATCGAGGCCGGGGTGTTGGGGATCGTGCAGGTGGAAGGGTTCGACGGCGCGCGCACGATCGGCGTAAGCACGCGCGCGGACTGGCGGGCGACGGCGGCGCAGGCGGGTTTCATGGCGCTGCTGGGCGCGTTCGGCGAACAGAGACTTCCAGAAAGCCGATAACGGCGGCACGGTTCGCATTGGGCGGCGCAAGATGTGGCGGGTAGCGCTGCGGATGCGATGATCATCGACTGCCACGGCCATTACACCACAGCGCCGCCCGCGCACGATGCGTGGCGCAAGGCGCAGCTTGCCGCACACGCGGCGGGCGAGACGGCACCCCCCTATCCGGCGATTTCGGATGACGATATCCGCGCCACCATCGAGGCCAATCAGCTGAAACTGCTCCGCGAGCGGGGCGCGGACATGACGCTCTTTTCGCCGCGCGCGTCCGCGATGGCGCACCATTTGGGCGATGAGGCGGTGAGCATCGCGTGGAGCCGCGCCTGCAACGATCTGATCGCGCGTGTGTGCGGCCTGTATCCCGATGTGTTCGCGGGCGTGTGCATGCTGCCGCAATCGCCTGGCGCCGATATGGCGGCTTCGGTTGCCGAGCTGCAGCGATGTGCGGACGCGGGGTTTGTCGGCTGCAACCTCAACCCCGATCCGGGCGGCGGGCATTTCGCCTCGCCACCGCTGACGGACCGATACTGGTATCCGTTCTACGAAGCGATGGTTCGGCTCGACATGCCCGCGATGATCCACGTCTCGGGGAGTTGCAATCCCGCGCTGCACGCGACGGGGGCCTATTACATCGCTGCGGATACGGCCGCGTTCATGCAGTTGATCGAGGGCGATCTGTTCGCGGCCTTCCCGACGCTGCGGTTCATCATTCCGCACGGCGGCGGCGCAGTCCCTTATCACTGGGGGCGCTACCGGGGCTTGGCCGACATGCTGAACAAGCCCGCGCTCGCCAGCCATGTGATGCAGAACGTTGTCTTCGATACCTGCGTCTATCACCAGCCCGGCGTCGATCTGCTCGCGCGCGTGATCGCGGCGGAGAACATCCTGTTCGGCAGCGAGATGGTGGGCGCTGTGCGTGGGCGCGATCCCGAAACCGGGCAGTATTTCGACGATACGAAGCGCTATGTCGACGCGCTGGCCATCCCCGAAGCAGCGCGCGCGGCGATCTACGAAGGCAATGCGCGGCGCGTCTTTCCCCGGCTCGATGCGCAACTCGGGGCGCGTGGACTATGAGCCACGCCGACGATCTGGACGATATTCCGGGCACAACGATTTTCACCGCGCAAAGGGCGCGCGCAGGATATCATCTGAACCAGTTCTGCATGAGCCTCATGCAGGCCGCCAACCGCGAGCGCTTCAAGGCGGACGAGCGTGCGTACCTGAACGAATGGCCGATGGCGGAAGCCGCGCGCGAAGCCGTGCTGGCGCGCGACTTCAACGCGATGATCGCTGAGGGCGGCAACATCTATTTCCTCGCCAAAATCTTCGCCACCGACGGGCTGAGCTTCCAGTGGGCGGCCGCGCGCATGACCGGCGCAGCCCAGGAAGATTATGCCGCGATGATGCTCGCGGGGGGCCGCTCGCCCGAAGGTCTGCGCTCGATCAAGGAGCCCTGGTGATGGCGCGCATCACTGCGGGTGTCGCATCGAGCCACGTGCCCGCGATCGGCGCGGCGCTCGACAATGGCAAGGCGGGCGATCCCTATTGGGCGCCGCTGTTCGCGGGCTTCGACTGGGTCAAGGCGTGGGAGGCGGCGGAGAAGCCCGATGTCGTCATCCTGGTCTTCAACGATCACGCGACAAGCTTCTCGCTCCAACTCGTCCCCACCTTCGCGCTCGGCTGCGCGGAGAGCTATGCGCCCGCCGACGAGGGCTGGGGGCCGCGTCCTGTGCCTACCGTGTATGGCCACCCCGATCTCGCCACGCATCTGGCGCAGGCGCTGATCCTCGACGAGTTCGATATCGCGGTGGTGAACGAAATGGCGGTCGATCACGGGCTGACCGTGCCGCTGAGCCTGATGTTCGGCCAGCCCGCGGCATGGCCGGTCAAGGTGATCCCGCTCGCGGTCAATGTGGTGCTGTATCCGCCGCCCACGGGCAATCGCTGCTGGCGGCTGGGGGAGGCGATTGCGCGTGCGGTCGCCAGCTACCCGGACGATCTGAACGTCCAGATCTGGGGCACCGGCGGCATGAGCCACCAGTTGCAGGGACCGCGTGCCGGGCTGATCAACCGCGCGTTCGATACCGCCTATCTCGACGATCTGACCGCCGATCCGGAGCGGCTGCGCACGATGCGGCATATCGAATATTTGCGCGAAGCGGGATCGGAGGGGATCGAGCTGGTGATGTGGCTCGTGATGCGCGGCGCGTTGGGGCCGCGCGTGCGCGAGTTGCACCGCCATTATCATGTGCCCGCATCGAACACCGCAGTTGGCCATATCGTGCTTGTGCCGGTGGAGACATTATGAGGATCGCGCTCGCGGGGGCCGGGGCGTTCGGCGAAAAGCATCTGGATGCGCTGGGCCGGATCGCGGGCGTGGAGGTCGTGTCGCTGATCGGGCGAAGGCTCGAACCCACGCAGGCGGTGGCAGCGCGTTACGGCATCGGGCACGCCACGACCGATCTCGCCCGGACACTGGCGCGCGACGATGTGGATGCGGTGATCCTGTGCACGCCCACGCAGATGCATGCCGCGCAGGCGGTGCAGTGCATGGACGCGGGCAAGCATGTGCAGGTGGAAATCCCCCTTGCCGACAGTCTGGCCGACGCCGAGGCCGTGCTGGCGAAGGCGCAGGCGACCGGGCTGACGTGCATGGTCGGCCACACGCGCCGCTTCAACCCGAGCCACCAGTGGCTACACCGCCGCATCGCAGCGGGCGAGCTCGCGGTCCAGCAGATGGACGTGCAAACCTATTTCTTCCGCCGGCAGAACATGAACGCCAAGGGGGAAGCGCGAAGCTGGACCGATCATCTGCTGTGGCACCACGCCGCGCACACGATCGACCTGTTTGCGTATCAGGCGGGGCCGATCGTGGCGGCGAACGCGATTGCGGGGCCGCTGCATCCCGAGCTGGGGATTGCGATGGACATGTCCATCCAGCTCAAGAGCGCGTCGGGTGCCATCTGCACGCTGTCGCTCAGCTTCAACAACGATGGCCCGCTCGGCACCTTCTTCCGTTACATTTGCGACAACGGCACGTGGATCGCGCGCTACGACGATCTGGTCACCGGCCGCGAGGAGCCGGTGGACCTGAGCGGGGTCGCGGTCTCGAACAACGGCATCGAGTTGCAGGACCGCGAGTTCGTGTCCGCGATCCGCGAAGGCCGCGAACCCAATGCGAGCGCGGCGCAGGTGCTGCCCTGCTACCGCGTGCTTGCCGCACTCGAAAAGCAGCTTGCCGCGTGAGGACGCAGGTGGCCATCATCGGCTGCGGTCCGGCGGGGTTGCTGCTCGGGCATTTGCTGCGCCAGGCGGGGATCGACGCGACTATCGTCGAGCGATCCGCGCGCGCCAAGGTTGAGGCACGCATCCGCGCGGGCGTGCTCGAGCGCACCACCACCGATCTATTGCACCGGCTGGGGCTGGACGCGCGGCTGAATGCCGAGGGCATGGTGCACGACGGGTTTCTGCTGGTGAGCGACGGCGTGCCGATCCATGTGGATATTGCGGCGCTGACGGGTCTGCGCGTGACGGTCTACGGCCAGACCGAAGTCACCCGCGATCTGATCGCAGCAGCGCCGGAGCGCGGGCTGCCGATCGTGTGGGAAGCCCCCGATGTGGCGATCCACGATATCGAGAGCGACGCGCCATTCCTCACCTGGGGAGAGGGCGAGCGGCTCGATGCGGACTTCATCGCGGGGTGCGACGGCTTCCACGGCCCTGCGCGCGCGGCGATCCCCGCCGCGCTTCAACGCTGCTTCGAGCGCGTCTACCCGTTCGGCTGGCTCGGCATCCTTGCGGAAGTGCCGCCGTGCCACGGCGAGGTTATCTACGCGAGCCACGAACGCGGCTTCGCGCTTGCGTCAATGCGCTCGCCAACGCGCAGCCGCTATTACATCCAGGTGCCCGAGGGGGAACCGATCGCCGACTGGCCCGACGAGCGGCTGTGGGACGAACTCGCGCTGCGGCTGGGGGGCGAGGTGGGCGCGCGGATCGTGCGCGGCCCCGCGCTGGAGAAATCGATCGCGCCGCTGCGATCGTTCGTGTCCGAGCCGATGCGCCACGGGCGGCTGTTCCTTGCCGGCGACAGCGCGCACATCGTGCCGCCCACGGGTGCGAAGGGGATGAACCTCGCGTCGTCCGATGTGGCCTATCTTTCGGATGCGCTGATCGGCTGGTATGCGCGCGGGGACGGCGCCGGGATCGAAGGCTATTCGGATCGCGCGCTGGCGCGGGTATGGAAGGCCGAGCGGTTCAGCTGGTATCTGACCAAGCTGATGCACCGGTTCCCCGAAGACGGGCCGTTCGAACGCAGGATGCAGATGGCGGAACTCGATTATATTGCGGGATCGGAAGCCGCGCGCACCACGCTCGCGGAGAATTATGTTGGCCTGCCTTTGTGAGCGCAGGCGCGAGTGCGGTGCGGCGGCTGGCGGGGCATGAGGTGTCCGCGATCGGGCTGGGCTGCATGTCGCTCAGCCATGCCTATGGCATGCCGCCTTCGGCCGATGATGGCGCGGCGGTGCTGCGCGCCGCGCTGGACCTCGGCTACACCCATTTCGATACGGCCGCGATTTACGGCGACGGCGCGAACGAGCGGCTGATCGGCGGCACGTTCGGCGGCGCGCGCAAGGGCGTGCTGGTGGCGACCAAGTGCGGCATGACCATCGTGGACGGCAAGCGCGCGATCGACGGGCGGCCGGAAAGTCTCGCGCGCACGATCGATGCCAGCCTCGCGTATCTGGGCATCGAAACGATCGACCTCCTCTACCTCCATCGCTGGGACAAGGCGGTGCCCATCGAGGAGAGCATCGGCGCGATGGCCCGCGCGGGGGAGGCGGGCAAGGTCCGCGCGCTCGGACTATCGGAGGTGTCCGCCGCCACGCTGCGACGCGCGCATGCGGTGCATCCGATCGCGGCCGTGCAGAGCGAATATTCGCTGTGGTCGCGCGCGCCCGAGCATGGCCTGCTTGCAGCGTTGCGCGAGCTCGGCGGCGTGCTGGTGGCTTTCAGCCCGATAGGACGCGGCTTTCTGGGCGGGAGCGTCGCCGATCCCGCCGCGCTCGCGCCCGGCGATCTGCGCCTCGGCATGCCGCGCTTTCAGGCTGCGGCGTTCGAGGCAAACCGCGCGCTGCTGGCGCGATATTGCGCGCTGGCGGACGAGGCGGGTTGCACACCTGGCCAGCTCGCGCTCGCTTGGCTGCTGTCGCGGGGCGAGGACGTGCTGCCCATCCCGGGCACCACAAATCCCGCGCGCCTCGCCGAGAACCTTGCCGCTGCAACGCTGGCGATCGATCCCGCGATCCTCGCGCGCGCGGGCGATCTGGTCCGCCCAGAGACGGTCGCGGGCGAGCGCTACACTGCGGCCACGCTCGCCGAAACCGATACCGAGCGCGCCTAGACCTTCAGCCCGAGCATGTTCGTCCACGCGTTCGCGCCCGCGCCGCCATCGACCGCAATGTCTGCGCCGACGATCCAGCGCGCGTCGGGGGTGCACAGGAAGGCGATCACCGGTGCGATTTCGTCCGCCTCGCCCGCGCGCAGGTGCTTCAGATCCTCCTCTACGCGCGGCCCCAGCGTGGCGATGAAATCCGGCAGGATCGGCGTCGACACCGGCCCCGGCGAAACGCTGAGGATGCGCAGGCCCCGCGCGCGCCACGACGCGCAACTCGCGGTCGTCCAGGCGATCAGCAGTTCCTTGGACAGGTGGTAGGAGGGCGCGCCTTCGATCGGCTGCGCCGCGATCCACGCGTCCGCCGTATGGATATCGAGCGCGAGACCCTCGCTCAGATGTGCAGCGTTGGTGCGCCACGCGAGCCCGGCAAGCGACGCGACGTTCACGATCGAAGCGCCCGGAGCGAGGTGCGCCGCCATCGCTTCGGTGAAATGCCGCAGGCCGAAGAAGTTTACCCTGAGCACCGCATGCTTGTCCGCCGTAGGGGGCAGACCCGCGATGTTGCACAGGATATCGAGCGTCTCGGTCTGCGCCGCCACGCACGCCGCGATCGAGGCTGCGTCGCCCAGATCGACCTGATGGAAGGCGTGGACGGGGAAATCGGGGGCGCGCCGATCGAAGCCCACGATGCGTGCACCGCGCCGCTGGAGGAGTTGTGCGGTTGCCGCGCCGATGCCCGAGGCCAGCCCGGTGACGCCCACGATTAGGCCGGTCATGTCCGACATGCGAAATCCTTCTGCAATGGAGGGGGGCGCGTGCGGCCTAGAATTTGAACCCGGCGCGGACATACCATTCGCGCGGCCGGTTGATCGTGCCGCCGATATAGCCGATGCCCGACTGGTTCTGGCCCGATACGAAGAATCGCTCGTCGGTGAGATTGGTCACACCGACATCCAGATGCCAGACATCGGTCGGGTTATGAAAGGATAGCAACGCGCCGATCACGTCGGTAATCGGGGTGATCAGTTGCGGTGTATTTTCGCCGTCGCGCGCGATGCTGCTCTTGTGCGAATAGTCGCCGTGGAATACTACCGATCCCCTCGACGCCAGCGTGTATTCGTAATCGATGTTGAACGAGGCTGCGAACTTGGGCGTGTTGACGAACTGGTTGCCCAGCGTGGTGCCCGCATCCTTGCGCGTGTATTTGGCATCGATATAGCCCAGCGTGCTGCTGAGTGTGAGGTTACGCACCGGCGCGAACACCAGCTCGGCCTCGATGCCCTTGATCTCCGCCTGCGCTGCATTCAGCGTCACGGGGGAGACGCCCTGCTGCACGGTTACCTGTAAATCGGCGTAATTAGTGTAGAAGGCGGCAATATTGGCTTGCACCTTGCGGTCAAACAACTGGCTCTTGACGCCGAGCTCGTAGGTTTCGGCTTTCTCCGGCTTGAACGTGGGCGCGGTCAGGATCGGCGTGGTCGCGCGCGTGGTCCAACCGCCCGCCTTATAGCCTTGGCTGAAGCTGAAGTAGGTGAGGATGCGCGGATCGATCTGATAGTTGGCGCCTGCCTTGAATGAAACGTTGTTGAACTTCAGGCTATTGTCGGTCTGCGGGAAATACAGCGTCGGATCGGTCGGGTCGGGGTGCAGGAACAACGGGTAGCCGAGCTTGTTGGCAAGCGCGTTCAGATCGCGCTGGCCGCCCTTGAAATATTTCTCATCGCGCGTGTAGCGCACGCCCGCTGTTAGCCCCAACTTGTCGGTAAGCTTGAAGTCCTGCTGCGTGAACGCGGCATAGCTGTCCGTCTTGAAGCGGTTCGGCCCGTAGATTTGCAGCAGCCCGCCCGCGAACTGGACGAAATCGGTAAGATTGCCCTGTTCATGAAAGTAATACAGCCCTGCCACGCTCTTGAGGCGATTGTCGAGGAAGGATCCGATCGCCTGGACTTCCTCGCTGAACTGGAACTGCTTCATTGTGAAGGCATGGTCGCCGATCGGAATCGGCGTACCCGGCACGTCGAGCGCGAAGCGCGAATCGAGGTTGCGATAGGCGGCGATCGATTTCAGCGCGATCCTATCGTTCAAATGCGCATCGATCGTGCCGGAAAATCCATAGGTGTTGACCTTGGAATAGCCCGCGCCGGTCGAATAGGCGGTATCGCGCTGCGTCGGCACGAAGCGGTTGTCGAACGGCAGATGGTAATTGCCCGGATCGGTGAAGTTGATCCCGCCCAGCGGCGGCAGGATCTGGTGCGGAATATCCGCATGGGGCTGCGGCAGCCCGCGCGGCGTGTTGCACAAGGTGCCCAGCGGTCCCCCGGCGAGCACGGCAGCAGGCGTGTTGATGCACGCATTATACACATCCACCAGCCCTGGCTCCGCGGTGATGAGCTGGCTCGGCGTCGCCTGGTCGTTGGAGATCATCAAATCGCCCACGAGGCGGAAGGTAACGTCGGGCGTGACGTTCCACTTCAGCTTGCCGCGCAGGTTCTGCGTATCGTTGCCGCCCGCCGCATTGTAATGCGTATCGTCCGGCCGGACGAAGCGGCCGATATCGTTCTGGTAGGTGCCGGGATAGGTGAGATAATGGAAGAAGCCGTCGCGCGTCTTGGACGAGAAGGATAGCTGCGAGTAAAGCTTGTCCTCGATCAGCGGCAGATCGACCGTGCCGTTGATATCGATGCGGTTGAACTGGCCATAGGTGATCTCCCCGCGTCCCGAAAATGTCTTGCCCGGATCGCGCGTCACCACGCTGATCGCGCCGCCGATCGTGTTGCGCCCGAACAGCGTCCCCTGCGGACCCTTGAGGATTTCGACATGATCCAGATCGAGCAGATCGACCACGGCTCCCACGGTGCGCGCGTAATAGACGCCGTCCACATACACGCCGACGCCCGGATCGAGGTTGAAGGCGAAGTCGTTCTGCCCGATGCCGCGCACGTAAGCGCTCAAAACCTGCGTCGAGCCGCTGAACGGCGACGTGCCCACAATCTCGACCGAAGGCGCGAACTTGCCCAGCGAGGAGATGTCGGTGATGCCCTTGCGCTCCAACGTCTCGTTGGTGAACGCGGTGATCGCGATCGGCACCTTCTGGAGATTTTCGGAGCGCTTCTGAGCGGTCACCACGATCTCTTCGAGGCCGCCCGTCGTGGACGTGTTGGCACCCGGCGCGGTGGCGGGCGCACTCTGCGCAAGGGCGGGGAGCGCGGCCAGCAGCGAGGCACTGCAAAGCGCTGCGGCGCGCAATCCGCGCATACGGCGGACATGGATCATCTTCATCGGCAACAAACTCCCCAAACAACGCCTCTTTGCGGGCTGACCATCGCATAGCAGGAAGCGTGCCAGACCGGGCTTGCGCGCGCGTTGCGCGGCCGACAACGGGCGCACCGCGCGTTGCGGCCATCGATCGCTCACCAGATCGTGCAATTTCCTACACAATCCCACGCACGCCGCTTGCCCTCCTGTCGGAAATCCCGCAGCCTCGCGCCATGCTCCCCGCCCAAGCCAAACAGCCCCCGCGTCCCCCGCTCGGCTTGCCCACCATCGGCGATCTTGCCGCGACGCTGCACTTCGCGCCCGAACAGGGCCACATCTGGCTCGCGGGGCGGCGCATGATCCTCGTCCACGCGCGCACGATGGGCGACGTGCGGCGCGAGGTGGTCAATGCGGTGGGGTACGACCGGGCGCGCGCGATCTTCACGCGCCAGGGCTATGAAGCGGGCGCGATGGATGCCGAGGTCGCTGCGAAACTTCGCAAGGGCGACAGCGTCTACGATGCCTTCTCGATCGGCCCGCAGCTCCACGCGCTCGAAGGCGCGGTGCTCGTCGAGCCGCTCGCGTTCGAGGTTGATGTCGAACACGGGAAGTTCTTCGCCGAATATCGCTGGCGACACAGCAGCGAGTGCAGCGCGCATGTCGATGCGTTCGGCGTGGGCCATTTGCCCGGAGGGTGGGCGCAGATCGGCTACGCGAGCGGCTATGCCAGCGTCTATCTGGGCCGCCCCATCGTCTACCGTGAGGTCGAATGCGTGGCGATGGGGCATGCGGACTGCCGCATCGTCGGCAAGCCCGCCGAGGACTGGCCGGACGCCAAACAGGATTTGCGCTATATGCGCTCCGAGCAATTGACCGCGATGGTCGAAGCGCCGCGCGTGCCCGCGCCCGTGCGCGCGCTCCCGGCAAAGGCGGATCGCCACCGGATCGTCGGCGCGTCCTCGGGCTTCAACATCGCATTCGATATGTTGCGCGATGTGGCGGATACCGATGCGGTCGTGCTGTTCCACGGCGAAACCGGCGTGGGCAAGGAGATGTTCGCGCGTAACCTGCACGCGATGGGCGCGCGTGCCGATAAACCCTTTATCGCGGTCAATTGTGCGGCAATCCCCGAGACCCTGATCGAATCCGAACTTTTCGGCGTGGAGAAAGGCGCGTTCACGGGTGCCACCGCCGCGCGGCCCGGACGCTTCGAACGGGCCGAAAAGGGGACGCTGTTCCTCGACGAGATCGCCTGCCTCAGCCTTGCCGCGCAGGCGAAGCTGCTGCGTGCGTTGCAGGAAGGCGAGATCGAGCGCGTGGGGGGTAGCCGCAGCCGCACGGTCGATGTGCGGCTGGTGGCAGCAACCAATCTCGATCTGCGCGCGGCGGTCGCGGCGGGCAGCTTCCGCGCGGACCTGTTCTACCGGCTCAACGTCTTCCCGCTGCGCATTCCCCCCTTGCGCGATCGCCGGGCCGACATCCCGCTGCTGATCGAGCATTTCCTCGAAATCTATCGCACCCGTTATCGCCGCCAGGTCACCGGCTTCGACGAGCAGGCGCTCTCCGCGATGCTGAGCTACGACTGGCCCGGCAACGTGCGCGAACTCGAAAACATCATCGAGCGCGGCGTGATCCTGGGGCGCGACGGCGAACCGCTGCGCCTGCACCACTTGTTCACCAGCGGCGAGAAACTGGGCGAGCAGCGTTACGAACTCGCCGCCGACGGCCATGTGCGTGCTTCGGGAGAAGCGGTGCCGGGATCGGCGCGCGCGGGGGCGGTGGGCGCGCTGCTTGATGCGGGCACGCCGCTTGCCGAGGTCGAAGGCGCGATGCTCACCGAAGCGCTCGCACGCGCCGGGGGGAACCGCTCGGCCGCCGCACGGCTGGTCGGTCTGTCGCGCGCGCAGTTCAACTACCGGCTGGCGCAGGGCGGCGACCGCGCCGCCTGATGCCGCAAAGCAGACACGGCGAATCCACACACGTCGGATATCGCACGGTTGCGCCTTGCCGCACGACGCAAGACTTCGGGTAGCGGCACGATCGTTATGCTGGCACAATCCTTGCTGCCCGCAGGCAAACCAGAACGTTCGAGGGGAGTGCGATGCTGACCGGCCTGTTGATCGGGAACGAAAACCTGTCCGCCGAGGCGGACGCGGTGTTCGAACGAACCTCGCCACTGACGGGCGAGGTCGTCACGCGCGCCGCCGCCGCCAGTATCGCCGACGCGCGCAAGGCCGCCGATGCCGCCGCCACCGCGCTCCCGGCCTGGGCCGCGCTCGGCCCCAATGCACGCCGCGCGCTGTTGATGGCCGCCGCCGATGCGATCGCCGCCCGCGCCGCCGAATTCACCACGGCGATGACCGACGAAACGGGCGCGACCGCTGCGTGGGGCGGCTTCAACGTCCACCTTGCCGCGCAGATGCTGCGCGAGGCGGCCGCGCTCATCACGCAGGTCGGTGGCGAGACGATCCCCTCGGACCGGCCGGGCTGCATCGCCATGTCGGTCCGTCAGCCTGCGGGTGTGGTGCTCGGCATCGCGCCGTGGAACGCGCCGGTGATCCTGGGCGTGCGCGCGGTGGCCACGCCCTTGGCTTGCGGCTGCACGGTCGTGCTGAAGGCGAGCGAACTCTGCCCGCGCACGCACCTGCTGATCGGCGAGGCGATGCGCGATGCGGGTCTGCCGCCGGGCGTGGTCAATATCGTCACCAACGCGCCAGCGGACGCGGGCGCGATCGTCGAGGCGCTCGTGCGACACAAGGCAGTGCGGCGGGTCAACTTCACCGGATCCACGCGCGTCGGCCGGATCATCGCGCGGCTGTGTGCGGACGAACTCAAGCCCGCGCTGCTCGAGCTCGGCGGCAAGGCGCCATTCCTCGTGCTCGACGATGCCGATCTGGACGAGGCGGTGGCGGCGGCCGCTTTCGGCGCGTTCATGAACTCGGGGCAGATCTGCATGTCGACCGAGCGGATCATCGTGGACGTGGCGGTCGCGGACGCGTTCGCAGCGAAGTTCGCCGCCAAGGTCGCCACGCTCAAAGCCGCCGATCCGCGCCACGGCCCCACCCCGCTCGGCTCGGTGGTCGATCCGCACGTGGCGGCTGCGATCGAGGCGCTGATCGCCGATGCGGTGGGGAAGGGGGCCGTGCTCCACCGCGCCGCCGATCCGGCGGGCACATTGCTATCCGCTGCCGTGCTCGATCATGTGACGCCCGCGATGACGATCTACGCCGAGGAGAGCTTCGGTCCCGTGACCACCATCGTGCGGGTCGATGGCGACGAGGAGGCGGTCCGCGTGGCGAACGACACCGAATACGGTCTCACCTCGGCGGTCTTCACCCGTGATATCGCGCGCGGCCTGGGCGTGGCCGCGCGCATCGAGGCGGGCATGTGCCACATCAACGGCCCCACGGTGCACGACGAGGCGCAGATGCCGTTCGGCGGCACCAAATCTAGCGGCTACGGTCGCTTCGGCGGCAAGGCGGGCATCGCCGAGTTCACCGAACTGCGCTGGATCACGATCGACACGCAGCCCGGCCACTTCCCGATCTGAGGCAGGCTTGGCGTGCGCGGCCTGCCGCAAGCGGGTCGCGGTCCGGCACGTTGCCCGGACTTCGCAGCTGCGTCGTTGCACATCTTGCCGCCACCGTAATGCGCGGTAGGCTGCGCAGCAGAGGGATATCCAAACCAATATGCTCCGTTCAGCCGCGCTGTTCATCCTCGCCCTGTTTGCCATCCCGGCGCATGCCGCCGAGGTCGCGGCAACGAAGGACGGTGCCCCGCGCACCTTCACGATCCAGAATTTCCGCCTCGAAAACGGCACCGTCCTCCCGCAGGCGCGGATCGAATACGCAACCTACGGCACGCTCAACGCGGCGCGCAGCAACGTCGTCCTGCTGCCCTCGCACTATATGGCGGACAGCCATGGGTATGAATGGCTGATCGGGGCGGACAAGGCGCTCGATCCCGCGCGCTATTTCCTTGTAGCGACCGAATTGTTCGGCAACGGCAAATCCTCCTCGCCCAGCAACACGCCCGAGCCGTTCCACGGACCGCGTTTCCCCGTGGCCACGATCCGGGACAATGTGGAGGCGGTACGCCGACTGCTCGATGCCGAGTTTCATGTGCGTCATGTCCGCGCGATCGTCGGCTTTTCGATGGGGGGCGAGCAGGCGTTTCAGTGGGCGGTGAGCCATCCGGACTTTGCCGACCGCATAGTGGTCACCAGCGCCAACGCGCGCGCGTGGCCGCATGGGATCGTGCGGCTCGAGAGCCAGATCGCCGCGCTCGAAGCCGATCCCGCCTTTAATGGCGGCAACTATACCGCGCCGCCGAAGAAGGGCCTTGAGGCGTTCGGTGCGGTCTGGTCCGCATGGCTGTTCTCGCAGCAATGGTGGCGCGACGAACTGTGGCGCAGCTATTCGCCGCCCGGCACGACGTTCCAGCAGGTGATGGACGGTTTTCGCAAGGATTTCATTTCCGGCGCGGACGCGAACGACATGCTCCTGCAGATCCGCACATGGGAGACGCACGATATCGGCACCACACTTGGCTTCGGCGGTGACACAAAGCGTGCGCTCGCGGCGATTCATGTGCCTTTGCTCTACATGCCGTCCGAGACGGACCTGTATTTCCCCGTCGGCGATGCGCGTTACGAGGCGCAGTTCATGCACAGTGTCACGCTCAAGCCCATCCCTTCGCTATGGGGTCACACCGCAGGGGCGGCGAGCAATCCGGCGGACGCGCAGTTTCTGAACGATAATATCAAGGCATTCCTTGCCGCGCCAAAATAGCCGGGCATAATCGGGCTAGCCTTTCGCGGAGAACCCCATGAAATTATTGCCTGCCCTCGCCGCCTTGCTTCTCGGCGCGGCACCCGCGTTCGCCTACGATGTGACCGAAAAGTCGGTCGTCCAGATCCGCGCCGATCTCGCTGCCGGACGCACCACTGCGGCCGAGCTGGTTGCGCTTTACGAAGCGCGCATCGCCGCGCTCAACCCGAAGCTGCATGCGGTCATCGCGCTCAACCCCCGCGCGCGCGCGCAGGCGCAGGCGAGCGACGCGGCGCGGCGTGCGGGCACCCGCCAAGGTTCGCTCGCGGGCGTGCCGATCCTGATCAAGGACAATATCGAGAGCGCGGAGCCGATCGCCACAACGGCGGGCAGCCTCGCGCTCGCGCGTAACGTTACCGGCCGCGATGCGCCGCTGGTGGCCAATCTGCGCCGCGCGGGCGCGATCATCCTGGGCAAGACCAACCTCAGCGAATGGGCCAACATCCGCTCGAGCCACTCGATCAGCGGCTGGAGCGCGGTCGGCGGGCAGACGCGCAATCCCTACGCCTTTGATCGCAACACCTGCGGATCGAGTTCGGGGTCGGGCGCAGCGGGGGCGGCGAGCCTTGCGGCGGCCGCCGTAGGCACCGAGACCGATGGATCGGTCACCTGCCCCTCGGCGATCAACGGGCTGGTCGGCTTCAAGCCCACCGTCGGCATGATCTCGCGCACGCATGTCGTGCCGATCAGCCACACGCAGGACACTGCGGGCCCGATGGCGCGCAGCGTGACCGATGCTGCGATCCTGCTCGGCGCGATGGCGGGCAGCGATCCGGCCGACGCTGCGACCGCGCGCGCGGACAGCATGGGCCGGGATTTCACCGCCGCATTGAAGCCGGGTGCGCTCAAAGGCGTGCGTGTGGGCGTAATGCGCTTCTCGGCGGGGTTCCATCCCGAGACCGACGCGGTTTTCGCGCGCGCATTGGCCACGCTCAAGGCGGCCGGTGCCACGCTGGTCGAGATCGACAAATTCCCCGGCAAGGGTGGCATCGGCGATGCCGAGCAGACCGTGTTGATGACCGAGCTGAAGGCGGACCTGAACACCTATCTCGCGTCGACCTCCACAGCAGCCGTGCCCACGCGCACGCTCGCCGACCTGATCGCGTTCGATCGCACCCATTACGCGCGCGAAATGCCGCTCTTCGGGCAGGAGGAGTTCGAGGCGGCGGAGAAAACGAACGGCCTCACCGATCCGGCCTATCTGAAGGCGGTTGCCGACGCGCACCGGCTGGCGGGGCCGGAGGGCATCGATAAGATGATGGCGGACAACAATGTCCAGGTCCTCGTCGCGCCCACG
>Ga0123338_10000458_pt1 | contig 41650 bp, 25 predicted proteins | sample grotaG_FD_89793 | JGI IMG/M metagenome (GOLD analysis project Ga0123338, IMG submission 89793) | Glacier valley bacterial and archeal communities from Borup Fiord, Nunavut, Canada, to study Microbial Dark Matter (Phase II) -... | ecosystem: Environmental > Aquatic > Freshwater > Ice > Glacier ...
ACGCTCTTCAGCTGGTCGAAATATCGGCTATATCTGGTGGCAGGCTCCATGATTTCGAATTCACGTGGAGTAGTGTTTGCGATCGCCAGTAAACACCCTGAAGCCGCTCGATATTCGCGGTAGTGCCATGGCACCCCGGCGAGGCGTCTCGCCAGGTCGTTGGGCAAACGCTCAGCGACGATGATGAGCGGGTGCAAGACCTCCAATGTTCCAGATTCAATCAGGCTCGGAAGCGAATCCAGCACTCGTTTTGTCGATATATCAATGCCATCGGATTGATATCGGTAGTCGCTGGACACAGGAACATATGCGCACGCAGCATCGACGTCGTCCAAAAGCCGCCAGAGCCAAGCAGTAAATTCGAAAAACCGTTCTCTGAGCTGATCTTGAAAACGACCTGATTCGAATATCAACCTCGCAACTGCAACACCGTGCGAGGGAAATTCTACACAATCCCAGTCGCATTCAAGGCCGAATACCTGTGCCTGCGGCCCTTTAACCGATTCGAATGCACATGACATCAAACGACTTTCGAGGCTGTCCTTTCTCGAAAGCTCACGTACAACGTGTACCTCAACATCGTATAGCACCGGATGTTTCCCCTTTACCAAGACCGTCGAAATGCAGAATGGGTCGACACTCAGCGTGCCATGAAGAACGGCACGAGTCCGTCACGAACCAAAACGGCCTGCACGTCTGCGCTGACACCACCCTCGACATGGAATCTGCACGAAGTAATCGTAATTCCTTCAATCACAGTGCCAATCGCGCCGCGCATGGCGGTGAGCTGGTTCGTGACGCTGCTACTGAGAACCGGCCTCGCTGGATCGCGAAGATCCAAATTGATCTGGGTTTTCTGGTCGATAAGCGTTCCGTCGCCTTGCAGAACATCGATCACCTTTCCTCCAACTGCGACGTCGAAACACCGAAGATTGTCGAGCGTGGCCAAGTCTGCTAGCTCAAAGAAGGCCCCCATGTTCGGCGACCAAAAACGATTGGACTGAATCGCTTTTTGAACCTTTGCCACAAAACGAGGGTCTGCCTCGAACGTCGCAATCTTGCTCAAAATCGCAATGATTCTCGGTTTCGGAAAATTGGCTGGCTGCGCTAGGATTCTCGTCTCGAAATCTACAGCCAGACCCAACCGTGAAAGACATTGGTATCCTGGGGACTGACGTATCGGAGTATTGGCATCAAAAAGGATGTCGATATCGGCGGCACTGTACTGGGCACCGTAGGCCTCTAGCGCCGCGACCAACGCAGATGCCGCAGGCGAATTGCTGGGCGAATCAGGACCTGGTCCTGGAGCTCTTGAATCAAGCATCGCATCAAGTGCGGCTGCGCTGGATCGAATGGCACCGAGCGCCGTCAACTGCGTCGGTGGCACTGGTCCGGCGGCCTGCAACGCTGCCGTAAGCGCGTCGATTTTGGGCAACAAATCACCAATAGCGGACGCCATTTCAAGCTTGTGGCTTGGTCCTTCGGTCAACACCAAATGATGCGGCGCCCCTGCCATAGAGAATGGAATTTGTGTTGGTGGCCCAGCCGTTGTTGCGACCGTTGGGGTCGCTCCTGTTCCAGCGGCTCCGGACGCTGGTGCTCCGCCTGCTGGTGTTCCTCCTGCTGGTGCTCCGCCTGCTGGTGCTCCGCCTGCTGGTGCTCCCGCCGCTGGTGCTCCGCCCGCGGGTGCTCCCGCTGCTGGTGCTCCGCCCGCGGGTACTCCCGCTGCTGAAGCTCCACCTGCTGGTGCCGCTCCGCCCGCTGGTGCCGCTCCGACCGCCGGTGCCGCTCCGCCTGCCGGTGCAGCTCCGCCTGGTGCAGCGCCGCCTGCCGGTGCCGCTCCGCCTGGAGGTGCAGCGCCGCCTGCTGGTGGCGCACCGCCTGCGCCGGGCGTTGGCCCGCCTGCTCCGCCTGCCGCAGCGGCATCTTCGGCGCGTTGCGCGCCTTGTGCCGCGCCCGCCACTGCGTTCTGTGCCGCTTCGTGGCCAGCGACGGTAGCGTTCGCCGCCGCATTGGGCGCACCTGCTCTCCGCGCGGCCGACTGCGCCTGTGCTGCTGCCTGCACCGCCGCGTAGCCTGCATCTTCGCCCGCGATGACCCACTTGGCGTGGTCTACGTCGGCCCAGGTGCATTGCAAGAGGGCTTCGCGTGTGCCGCCGCCGGTCTTGCCCCAGTTGTTGTCGCGGTTGTCGCGTTGCATCCATAGCGGCGACAGGAAGCCGTCGAAGACGGTCGGCTTTTTGAGGCCGCCAGCGACGATGCGGGCCATGACTGCGTCGCGCTTCAAGACCATGCGGACCATGCCGCTTGGGTACCAGTTGGCGTAGAGCGCCAAGAGGTCCATGTACTCGGAGAAGACTGCGTCGCTCTTGATCTGCGGCTCTGGGAAGAACCACCCGGGGTATTGCACCAAGGTGCCGCCGTTGGTGACCCAGCGCTGAATGGTCGGCGCCGAGGCCTTGATCTTGTCGAGGATGTACTTGTGCGCCTCGTCTGGGCCCGGAGGACCGGCGGGTGCGGCGCCTGGAGCTGGTGGCGGCGCAGCGGCGATCATCTCGGCGGTGGCGCCGGCGATGTCGAGGATGTCTTTGGTCAGCTTGTGGAAGCCGACACCGCGGGCCAAGGCCTGATCTGGATTGGGCACAGCGACGGTAAATCCGGCCGCGTCGATCGGCTTGCCCTTCATCTGGTAACCGCCGGCCATCGAGACCTTGTTGAACAGGTCTTCGAACGACGAGCCCTCGGGCGCGTTGCTGATGACGGCTGCGGGGACCTCGGTCTTGAAGCGCGCGATGAGGCTTTCGTTGCCCGGCGCGAGGCCGACTTCTTGGTCGAGCTGCGTCGATTTTTCGAGCGCCAGCGACGACATCGATTGTTTCAGGCTCTCGAAGTCGGTGAAGAACTCCCGCCGCATGTCTGGATCGGGCTTGGCGCCAAGATCGACCTTCTGCTGATCGGTGAACGCCGCGTAGCGGGTCGGCATCTTGGTGCCAGCGATCTTGAGCGCAGTCTTGATCTTGGTGTCGGCAGCGAGGACAGCCGCCGCGTCTGGTGCCGCCGGAGCGGCCGCACCGGGTCCACCAGCGCCAGCAGCGGGCGCCGCTGGGGCAACTGCGGGTCCAGCGGGTGCAGCGCCGGGTGCGGCAGGCGCGGCGCCGGGTGCGGCAGGCGCAGCCCCGGGTGCGGCGGGCGCAGCTCCAGCAGGTGAAGCAGGTGCCGCGCCGGCAGCGGGCGCGGCAGGTGCAGCCGCCGCCGGTGCAGCAGGAGCCGCGGCGCCACCAGCAGGCGCAGCAGCCGCTGGTGCTGCGGGCGCAGGCGCTGCGCCTGGCGCGGGTGCGGCAGCCGGTGCGGGCGGAGGAGCGCCGGCGGCCGCCGGTGCGGCGGGTGCAGGAGGTGCAGCGCCGGGCGCAGCAGCCGGCGCACTGGCGACGGGCGGAGGCGGTGCAGCCCCAGCGGGTGCCCCCGCTGCGGCAGGCGCAGCCGCAGCCGGCACAGCGGCCGCCGGCGCAGCAGCCCCCGGCGCCGCCGCGAAGATCAACGGATCAAAACGGAACAACGTTCCGACAAAATCATTCGGCAACAAGACCGGATTCCAGACATCCCCGGCCACGCCAGCCACTGCGCCGTCGTCGACGCGCTCCTCGGGCTTCACGCCACCCGGATTGAGCGTCAGGTTGAACCGCGGCTTACCACCCACCCGTGTGATGAGCTGGGTGACCGCCTGGATCACGGCCTCTTGGTCGATGCGCGGTGCCTGCGCACGGAGCTCGTTGATCTTGGCGCTGTAGTGCCCGGCCACACCCTGCACGATGGTCCGCAGCGTCGCGAGCTCGGCCTGCGTGCGCGTCGCCCACTGCTGGAACTTTTCTTCGTTGGTCGCCGTCGGATTCTGGATGGCGTCGATCTGCGTTTTGCGCTTGGCGATGAGCGCCTGCTGATTGGCCGCCGCATCGTGACCCGTCAGACCAAAGCGCTGCAACACCGCCTCGACGACGCCAGCGTCGATACCGGCGAACTCGCCTTGGACCTCGGGCCAGTGACGCAACACCGCCGGAGGCGCGGCTGCCGTCGCTGGCGCACCCGCAGCACCCGCTGCAACTGGAGCACCGCTGGTCGCCGCGCCGGGACCGGTCGGCGTACCTGCCGTCGGTGCCGCACCCGGAACTGGATTGCCGGCACCACCCGCTTGCGGTGCGGCCGGTCGTGGAGCGCCAGCAGGCCCACCCGCGGCAGGCGCACCAGCGGCGGGTGCGCCGCCAGCCGGAGCCCCGCCCGCAGGCGCACCAGCGGCGGGAGCACCGGGCGCGCCAGGCGCAGCACCACCGCCACCCGTGTCTTTGATCGTCTTCAGCAGCGCATTCATCTGCGCCACACCCGACATCCCCGGATTGAACTGCCCGACGAGCCGCTGCCAGAACTGCGACGCCGGCACACCACCCGTCCCGCCGTCGATCTTGGCCGCGATCTGCTGCACTTCTCCTGTCGGGCCCAGTCGGTCGATGGCCGCGCGCACGATCTTCACCTGATCAGTGCCAGCCTCGAGCGGCTTGAGCGTGGTGTTGACGAAGGTCGTCTGCTGCGCCTCCGCCATCTTGTCCGCTTCGGCACCGAGATATTGACCCGGCCGCGACGCACCCGTGTTCTGTTTGAACTTCTTGAGCGTCTCGATCGCGTGGATCGCGTCGTCGCTGAGCGAGTATCCAGGATTGAAGCCCGGCGCCGGCACCAGGACCTTGCCCGACAGCACATTGCCCTCATAGAGCTTGGGCGCAAAGTCACGTGGCGACTGCAGCTTGTCGGCCGGACCAGCGCCGTCGAGCAGCTTCTGGTACTGGCCAGTCACCGTGCTGAACGTCTTGGCCGCGAAATCGTAAAAGCTGCGGTTGGCGAACTGCTCGTTGAAGTTGTCGATCTTGTAGCCGTCCGACTTGGCCTTGGTCCAGTTGGAGAAGGCGACGCGCGCTTCATCCGGCGTACCGATGGGGAACTCGCCGGCAGGCGGCATCGAGCGCAGCGCGCGATTGGACGCGTTGACGGTGATCTTGTCGCGCTGTTCGATCTTCTGATCGTAGGCACGCTCTTGCTGCTTGGCCGTCTCTGCCTGGCGTTTCTCGTCGGCCTGACCCGTCGCGATCGCCTTGGCCACACCGGGCTCCATCGGAGCGGCCGGACCGGCCTTGGCACCACCAGGCGCAGCGCCGCCAGGAGCCGCGCCACCCGGAGCAGGTGCGCCACCCGCAGGCGCAGCACCAGCAGGAGTCCCACCGGCAGGAGCGCCGCCGGCAGGAGCGCCACCAGCGGGCGCAGCACCAGGCGCTCCAGGCGCGCCGCCACCACCGGCACCGAGGGTGCCAAGGCGCTGATCGAGCGACTGATTCTGCGAAATGATGCCCGCCGGACCCGCGGCCACGGCTGGCCCAGGCGACGTCGACGCCGACGAACGCGCCGCAGGAGCACCACCGCCACCGACATCACCAGCAGGCTTCCCACCCCCGCCGCCACCCTTCGACTGCTTGGCCTGACCCGCGCCACCCGACGACGGCGCCGGCGTCGGCGCAGGCGGTCCACCCGACGCAGCCGGAGGCGCAGCCGGAGTCGGCGCGGCCGGCTGCTTGATGGCCGGCATGGCTCCCGTCGACGGCGCAGACGCCCCCGGATCGGCCGGCAACGCCGGCATGGTCACTCCCGGCACGGGCGGCACCGGTGCCGGCTGCGGGATCGGCGGCGGCTGTGGAATCGGCGGCGGCATGATGAGCTTGGCCGGCGCAGGCGGCACGGGCGCAGGCGGCGGCGGTGGCGCTTTTTCGGCCGCGGTCGGCGGCGCGGACGCCTTGCGGTTGCCCGCTTCCTCGGCAGCGACGAGCAGCTTCTGTTGCGCAGCCTGTCCATGCTTCTCGTGCTGACGCACCTTGAGCTCGTACTCGCGCTGCGTCTGCGCCGCCTTCTTCTCGTGCTCCTGCTGCCCCTTGGCGAAGTCGGCCTTCTGCTTGGCGAGGTCAGCCTGGTACTTGGTCTCCTGGTCGACGACTTTCTTCTGCCACTCGGCGATGTGCTTGGCCTCGAGCGCGTTGCGCGCCGTGACCACCGTCGCCTGGAACTGGGGCACGTTGATGCCCGTATCGGGATTGATGCCCTGATGCGCGATCTGCGCCCGTCGCCAAGACAAGACGAGCTGGCCCGCGCGCGTGGGGTTCGACTTCGACGTGAGGGCCACAGCCTTCGCCAGCTTCTGGGTCGGCGACGTACACGCGTGCTCCGGGCAAATGGTCTCGGCGTTGTCGGCGTGCTCGGTGTAGAAGTCCCAAGCCGGCCCAGAAATGCCGAACATGCTGTTGAAGTCGACCGGCGCCGCGGTCATGCCGTTCTGCCAACCAGGCGGCAATTCTTCGAACTGCCCCGCCGCTGCCTTGAACTTCTGCAGCACCGGCGAAATCTTTTCTTTGGCCTCTTTATTGGCCTCGTTGTCGGCCGATTTCTTGCCGCCTTCTTTGACACCGTCCTCGATGGCGGTGGTGTCCTTGCGCATGTGGAGGCCGTTGATGAACCGCGTGCCACCAGGCCCGCCGAGCTGCAGCTCGATGGGCTCGAACGGATGGAACGAGCCAAGGTTGATGCGCGCAAACTCGGCCGACGCCAGCGTGTACTTCTTGTCGATGATGGTGAACCAGCACACCGAGGCATACAGCGTGGCGATCAAGCGCGCGATCAAAGCGAGCTCGGCCGCAACATACGGATCGATGCTGAGGCGCGCGCCCTGACCCATCTCGAAGCGGCCTTGGATGTCGGCACCGAGGGTGAGCTCGAGTCGTGCTGCGATCTCGGCGCCGATACCGGCCCGCGCCGTCGCGATGAGCAGCTGAATCTCGCCCACGATCTGAACATTGAAGTTCAGCTCGAGATACGCCTGCATCGATAGATTTCCGCCGAAGCTGATCGGCGGCAGGCCACCCGACGACAGCGCGTCGAGCCCGCCTTCGATCTTCGGGTTCTGGAACTTCACCTTCGGCATGCGATATCCGGCCGAGATGCCCATGCCGAAGCTCAAGCCGAGGCTGGCCACACCGACGGACAGAAGCGGAATGGTCGGGAACTGTTTGTGCCAGCCGGCCAGCTCGTGGTCCGAGTCCTCTTCGCGGCCCGGCAACTGGCCGATGCCGAGGATCTCGAAGCCGCCTTGCTGCGTGTAGCGGATGCCGACCTCGAGCACCATCGTGTCCGACGGGGCGATCTTGATCTTGCCTTCGAACTTGAAGCCGTCGGCGCCGTAGCCGATGGAGACCGAGGCCTCCTTGATGTACTCGTTGTTGGCCGGCACCAAGGTGCAAGAGACCTCAAAGCCGCCCTGACCGAGCGTGCCAGCGACGGTCGCCTGCCGGAAGCCAGGGATGGTCAACGGGAACGAGATGCTGGCGTAAAAGCCGCGTCCCGAGGCGTAGCCGGCGGCAAACGTGCCCTTTTCGCCATTCTTGGCGAAGGGCGCCGCGAACTGCGTCGACAGCTCCGCCGCCAGGCCCGCGCCCGGCGTGTAGCGGATGGTCACCGTCGGATTTTCGAGCGGCAGGAACGACGGCGGATGCAGGTGGATCGAGCCCGACGCCTCCAGCAAATGCCAGCCCTGCATGGCGACGTGGATGCTGCCGGAATCGATGAACGCGGCCAGTGCGCCGCCCGTCGTCGGACGGACGGTGAGATCGGCGGTGAGGCCGAGATCAGACAGGCTCTGACCCGGTGTGGCGGTCGCCGTGCCCTCGATGCTGACACCGGGAAAGTCGGCCTTGGCCGTGATCGTGGCCGAGGCAAAGTGGTTGTCCACCATGCTGGCCGAGCCGTTCAAGATGACCGGGCCCGCGTGCACGTCGGTGATGGTGATCGCCGCCGAGATGCCGCGACCCTTCACGTAAGAGCCGTGCAAGTGGATGTTGCAGTTGCTGATGCCGGCTGCCGGAATGCCGGTGATGGTCGCGTCCACCGACGGGATGCCGTAGTCGAGTCCGCCTGGTCCGCCGACCTGGACGAAGAACTCTGCCGTCGGTGGCGTGCCAAACGTGATGCCCGGAAACTTGGTGGCGATGCCAGTGGCGGTGATGCGCCCCGTGAGCCGGAAGCTGGCCGGGTCGGCGCCGCCGGCATTGCCAGCGACGGTGAGGTCGACCTCGGCCAGGTTGGCCACGTCGGCTTTGACTCCGCCGTCGACGGTGACGCCAGCCCCGCCCGACGCCCAGTGGATGTGAACGTTGTTGGGTTCGAGGAAGGTGATGCCCGAGGTATTGGCGAAGCCGACGTTCCCGTCGACGCTCATGACGCCGCCGCGGTAGTCGAAGGCCAGCGTCGACGCCGCGCTGAGGCCAGGCACCTCACGGAGCGTGAACGACGCATGTGCACTGACGCCGGTGTCGCCGTCCCAGTGCACCGTCGCGGACTGGAAGCTGCGGCTGATGACGCCGAGGTTCTTGAGCGCGGTGATGTTGCCGGTGACGTGCGGTCGGTTGTTGGTCAACCCCACGAGGATGTGGCCTTCGATGTACGTCTGGTATTCGGACTTGGGGTCGAGCCGCAGATCGGTCGGCGTGCTGAAGCCTTGCCCGGTGTGATAGGTGAGGTTGAGCACCGAGCCGCCCTGGAACGGGCCCAGCTCGCCGAGGGTGACCGTCGCCGAGCCGGTGATGTTGGCGCCAACGGAGTTGAAAGTGAAGGTACCGGTGCCGAGGTGGCTCGGCAGCGTCACCGCGCCGTGGATATCGGTGGTCACCGTCGAGCCAGCGACGGTAATGCCCGAGCCGGCGCCGATGGTGAGGTTGGCCCCGCCCGGTAGGTTGATGGGAATGCCGGAGCGGATGGTGATGGCCACGCTGCGGTTGGTGATGTCGAGGTGCGGCTGGATCGACTCCAGCGACGACACCAGGAAGGTCAGATCCGACGTGATGTGGAACTGGCCGGTCTTGAAGTTGACTTCGACTGGGTTGATGACGCCAGTCACGATGCCCGGCAGCGTGAAGTTGACGGCGCCGCCGGACAAGACACCGGTGCGCAGGTCGACGTTGATGCCGGTGCCGGTGATGCCGTGCGCCGAGAACGTGATGTTGTTGACGGTGCCGGTGAACTTGCTGGCCTGGCTCGTGTCGTACTGCAAGTTGAAGGTACCGCGTGCGACCTCGGTGCCGCCCGGCTTCAAGATGGCGGTGCCGGTGATGCCAGCCGCCACACCGACGGCGCCGTTCTCGTAGGTGACCCCGCCGCCGAGGTGCGTGATGTCGACCTGCACGTTGTCGGAGAAGCCGCTCACGACGCGACTGGCGAGCGCAGTGGCGTCGACCTGGAAGTGCAGCGACGGTGCGCCGTTGCCGATGGTGCCGGTCAGCTCGGTGATGCTGACGCCGTCGAGTCCTTCGACCGTGATGGCCGACAGCGTCCGAATGCGCCCGCCGCCGGACGATCCGCCCGAGGCCTCGACCCGGCCGTGGACTTTGCCACCGGTGACGTCGCCAAGCTCGATCTCGCCGCCTGCTTCCCAGGTGAAGGCGCCGTTGTTCCAGCCGAAGCTGCAGTGTGCGCCCGAGCCGCCAGAGGCTCCGCCAGCCACGCGCAGCTCGACCTGACCGTTGAGCACCCCGCCGGCAGCGACGGAGACCGCGCCGGACACGATGGTGAAGGTCATGCCCGAGTAATGGATCTCGGCGTTGGATCGGAAGGTGATGTTGCCGGTGAAGCCGCCCGCATACTGGACGGTCACCTGATCGATGACGTTGTACTGACGGAGCCGCTCGTTGGAGAAGCCGGGCGACACCACCTGGAACGTCCAGGTCGACTGCCCGGCGGCGCGGTTGTAACGGGCGTTGACCGTGCCGGTCATCTCGCGCGAGAAGTTCGACAGCTGGATGTTGGTGGCCGAAATATCGAGCTCGCCGTTCTCATCCATCGTCGCTGCGATGTTGATGGGCGTCATCGAGCCAAAGGCCACGGTGCCGGTGACGTTGGCCGTCATCAGCTGGCCGGGTGTCTGCAAGGTCACGGTCGACGCCGTGTCGATGTTGACGGTGGCGCCACCGACGGTGATCGGCCGCCCGCCAGTGACCGTCGCCCACTTGCGGGCGCGGGTGTAGCCAGCCTCGGAGACGGCAAAGCCCATCAGCGGGCCCTTTTTGAACGTGAAGCCCGAGCCGTGCGCCGAAAAGCCGTCGGCGCTGGACATGCCGATGGTGAGCTGTGCGTCGGCGCCGAGCAGGCCCCCGAAGGTCTTCATCGGGACATGCGCGCTGATCGACCAGGCGCCGTTGTTGTAGTCGCCCTCGTACGTCGTCTGCTGCGTGACCGGGGTCTCGAGGACGGTGCCGTTGATGTGGAAGCCAGTGATCGAGCCGTCGCCGCCGAGGTTGGGCGTGAGCCGGCCGGTGACAGCGCCGTTGAAGATGTCGAAGGTGACGTTGCCGCCCGGATCCATGGTGATGTGGCGGTTGGTGTCGACGTGGAACACCAGATTATTGGCGGTCAGCGTGCCGCCCGGCAGCGGGATATGTACGCCGTTTTCCGGCACCGTGATGTCGGCGGCAAAGCCCTCGCCGGTCACGTAGCGGAAGGCGATGGCCACGTTCTGAATGTAAGTGCCCACCGACGCGGTGACGGCACCGGTCACGGCGATCGCGACGGGCGCGTCGCCGTCTTTACTGACGGTGAGGCGGGCGCTGCCGGCCAAGGTCACGTTGGCCGGCAAGAACCGTTGCAACGCCGCCGGCGTCACCACCGTCGAGGCCGACATGTGACGGGTGGCGCTGTTGTAGTTGACGGTGACGCCCTCGGGGAACGTCTGCAACAGCGTCGCATTGGTGAACATACCGGTGCCCGACAGCGTGTTGCCGTCGGCGCCGTGTGCGGCCGTCAAGGTACCCGTCATCTGCTGCTGGGTGATGGGCCCAAGGTCGAGGTCGACCTGGCCCTCCCAGCGGAAGACACTATTTTCCCAGATCAGGCGAATCGATCCAGCGACGCCAGCGCCAGCGTGGCCGCCGGTGGCCTCGATGGTGCCGTTGATTTTCTTGTCGGCCCCGAGGGTGAGCGAGCCCTGCACGATGGTGACCTGGGCGCCGCCAAGCGTGAGCGGGTGGTTGCTCTTGGCGGTGACCGAGCCGGTGAAGACGCCGCCGGCATACTGTGCGCGGACCTCTTGCAAAATGTTGTATTGCGCCAGCGTCGGCTCGGACAGGCCCGGCGCCGCAGCGACGAGTAGCCAGGTCCCGGCCCCGCCCGCCCGGTCATAGCTGACGGTCATCTCGCCGGTCAGCTTGTCGGAGATCTGGGCCAACGGAATGGTCGCGTCGGCATGCACGTCCAGCGTGCCGCCGGGCTGCGGCGTGATGCTGACGTTCACCGCCGGCAGCGTCGCAATGGTCACCGACCCCGACACATGGCCGGACAAACCCGTTTGCTTGTCGAGCCGGATCCGGGAGCTGGGATCGATGGTCGCGTTGACGCCACCGAGGGAGAAGGTGGTCCCACCGGTGATCTCGCACCAAGCGTTCGACGAGCTGATACCCGCATCGGCGATGGTGAAGCCGCGCAACAGGCCAGCGTTGAAGGTCACGCCCTGGCCACGCAGCTCGTAGGCGCCGGCCGACGACACGCTGAGAGTCAGCCGCGCGCCAGGATCGACGAGCCCGCCAAAGCTCTTGAGGCCAATGGCCGCGCTACCCGACCAGGCACCGCCGTTGTACTGAAAATGGACTTCGGCGCCGGCCTCGGTGAACGGCGTCGCACCGACGGTACCGTCGATCTTGACGCCGCTGATGGTGGTGCCGGTCATGAGCGGCTGCAACGTGGCGTCGACGAGCCCGTTGAGCACGTTGACCCGCATCGACGCGCCCGGTGTCAGATGAAAGCCAGCCTGATCGATATCGGCGGCAAAGCTGCCGGTGATGACCGCGCCCGGCGGCCGCAAGGTGATGCCGCTCTCCGGCACATTGAGGTGCACCGAGAACGCTGTCCCGGTCCCAGCGTTGAAGGTCAGATCGCCGGTGAAGATGGAACCGAGCTGCGCGTGGAGCTCTCCCGTCGCTGTAAACGCCATGGCGCCGGTGGCAGGCTTGCGCACGGTGACATGCGCCGTGCCGGTCACGACGACGCTGGCCGGCAAGATCGACCGCAGCTCGTTGGCCGAAACGTCGAAGCTGGCCTCGACCGTCGTCCCGTCGTAGCTGGCCTGGATGTTGGAGACGATGTTCGACAGCGGCGGGTTGGCGAAGTTGGCGCGACCGCTGTAGCGATTGGCCTGGCCCTCGGCGGCCGTGGCGCGTAGCTCGCCAGTCATGAAGCCGCCGGTGATGCCGGCGAGCTGGATGGTGGCCGTGCCCTCGACGACGCGGAAGCGCGTGCCGTCGTAGCGGATGGTGCCCTCGGCGCCACCGACTGAGCCGGCAGCGGCGGCGATGTGCGCCTCGCCGGTGATGGTCCGGTCAGCGAGGGTAAACGTGCCCGACGCCCGCCCGCGCACCGGCCCGAACTGCAAATCGCCGGTGTTGAAGTCGATGGTACCCGACAGGTGCTGGTTCTCGTACAGGACCTCGCGCACGACGACCTTGTCGCGCAGGCCGTCCATGTCGACCTTGATGTCTTTGCCCTCGATCCGGAACGCGGTTCCGTTCCAGGCGATGTCGAGGTTGCCGCTCAAGATCGAAACGATGGTCTTGATGTCGAGATGCGCCGCGGCGACGACATTGGTGATGCGGTTGTTGGCCACGGTGATGGTGGCGTTGAGCGAGTTGGTGCCGAGCTGGACGCCAGCGTCGATCGTGCCGGAGATGCCGGCGCCCTGGGCATAGGTGAGCTGCGTACCCTCACGAACCGTCAGCGTCGCGCCGCCGATGCGCCACGGCTGGCCGCCCGCCCGCACGGTGAGCTCGAAGGCGTTGTTCTGATAGCGCGCGCCGAGACGCCAGCCCTGGAACATGCCGGCAGCGATGGTGAAGTCGCCCGACATCGACCACTGACCACCCTGATAGCCGGCGGTGATGGTCGACCCAGCCTCGAGGATCCCCGGGATGGCCTTGAGCGTGACCGAGCCCGACCCAGAGATGCCGCCCGCGCCCCAGGTAAAGCCCGTCAGCGACGCGCGCTGTGTGACGGCCGTCTCGCCGATCTCGGCGTTGACGGTGAAGCCGGTGATGTGGCCACCGTCGAAATTGAGCGTCAGATCCACCGACGCAAAGGTGCCGAACTGCGCCTTGATCTTGGGATGCCCCGAGGGGGTCAGCCGGAAGCCTTCGCCGATGTCGATGCGGCCATTCTCGATGGAGACGGTGGCACCAGCGACGGTCAGCGCCGCGCGATTGAGCTCCACGAAGCTGCCGGCCAGGTTGCCGTTGGCGTAGTTGATGGAAAACGTGCCTGATGCCGCAGCCGTCCCACCGACGGCGGCAATGACGGTGCCGCCCAGATGTCCGTTGAAGTCGACCGCACCACGACTACCCGAAATGCTCAGCGTGCCGTTGAGCCCCGTGACCGTGAGTCCCGGGATCTGGATGCGATCTTGCTGTACGGCCAGATCGGCGGCGAACTGTCCCGAGGCGCGGTTGTAGCGCAGGTTGTTGAGGGTGATGCCGTCGAACGGTGCCCGTTTGACCCGCGCCCCCGTCGCTGTGAAGTTCTCGAGCCCACTTCCCGTCGAGCCCGACGCGGTCATGGTGCCTTCGAGCATCGGCGAAATCGTCGCCAGATTGACGGTGGCCTCACCCGACGCCTCGAAGCGTCCCTCGGGCGTGATGCGCGCGGTGATGTTGGCGCCGTTGCCGCCGCCCGAGGCGCGAAAGGTGCCCTCGCCAGAGAACCGATTGTTCTGGAACGCAATGTGCGACGACACCACCTCGACGGTGGCACCGCCGACCTGGATCGGCCCGGTCTTGAAGCTAGCGTCACAGGCAAACTGGCCGCCGGCAAAGCTGGCGTTGTTGATGACCACCTTGTCGCGCAGCTCGGGGCTCGACGGGCGCACACCCTGGGCGTCGAAGCTGAGGCCAGAGGCGCCGCCGGCCGAGACGCGAACATGGCCCTCCAGCGACGGAACGATGCGGGCAATGTCGATGTCGGCGTTGGCCGAAAACGTGATGCGGCCGTTGGCCACTTGCAACTGAATGCTGCCGCCCGATCCACCGGGAAGATTGATGGCCAACGCGCCCGAGCCCGTCGACGCCGCCCAATCGTAGTGGCCGTTCTGGCCCGGCAGGGTGACCTCGAGATTGTTGAGCGTGGCGATGCCACCGAGGCGAGGCGGCGAAATGCCGTTGCCGCGCACGGTGATGGTGCCGAGCGCCTGCGGCAGATTGGCCAGCGTGGTGTCGTTGATGGCGATGTGGACGCTGAGCGCGTTGAGATCGCCGAGCTCGTCGCCAAAATTGATCGTCGCGGTGAGGTCAGGCGTGTTGCCGGCGATGCGCCAGCCGGGCAGCACCCGGAAGTTGAATTCCGGTAGCTGGAGGCGCGGCACGGTCACGTTGAGCCGAATGTCGCCGGTCAGCGTGTCCGAGGCCCAGGCCAGGTTGGACCAGGTGCCCTGCAAGACGCCGGCGACGTTGACGTTGATGTTACCACCGACGGTGATGTGGTTGGCGCCGAACAGATCCTGGAACGACACAGTGACGCCACCGGTGACGTCGATGCCGGGCACCGAGCCGCGGGTGATGGTCACCGTGCCGTCGAGGCCAGTGCCGCCAGCGCCGTAGGTCGCCGTGAAGTTGCCCTCGACGACGGGCGCGCCAGCAGGCCCAAACGCAAAATCACCGACGGCGTTACCGGTGATCTGCATGCCGTCGATCTGAAGATTCGACCCCGACTTGAGAGACGCCTTGAAGCCCGGTAACTGCGCCGCTAGCTCGCCAGCGACTTGCAGGCCGCCCTTGAGCTTGCCGTCTTCGATGCGGACATTCTGGAACTGCAGCGCCGAAAGCTGCGGAATGGTGCAGGCCAGATCGGGGATCTCGGCGACGAGCTTGCCGTCGCGGTAGGTGATCTGTGCCGTGCCCCGGAAGCCGGGGATGGAGACCGGAATCGTCGCACCAGCCTCGACGGTGATGGCGTGGCCGTCCCAGCGCAGCACGGCGGTGACGTTGGCATTGAGGCCGCCGACGTTGATGGTGCCGTTGATGGTGGCGTTGATCGTCGGTGCGCCACCGCCGAGCGACATCACCGCGGTCATGGTGCCCTGGCCCGACGCGAACCCATTGTCGAGCCGCACCTGCGCGGCGCCGTTGAGCTCCATGTTGAGCCCGTTCGGCGTCGACGTGACGCGCACGACCATGCCCGACTGGGTGACCGGGAGCTGCGGGTTCTGGAAGTCGGCCGCGCCGAGCTGGGCCTCGGCCTGCAGCCCCGTCGGCCCGATGGTGGCCTGGATCCGCTTGACGAGCGCGCCCGGAATATTGAGCGGAATGTCGAGGGTGCCCGAGATCTGGCCGTCGCGCGTCACTTGGAGCTCGGCGCTGGTGCCGCGGATCGGCCCCGACTGCACCGACGCGCGCATGAAGCCGCGGCTGATGTCGCTGCCTGCTAGCTCGACGGTGACCTCGTCGATGTGCACCGGGCCGACCGACGAGCGCTGTAGATCGAGGCGCTTGCGACCGTTGGGTGCGTCGGTGACATGGGCTTTGTCGAACGACAGAGCCTCGCCCAACATTTGCACGACCCACTGGCCGGACATCGCCGCGCCACCGTCGGCGGCCGGCGCCGCTGCTGGGGCACCGGTATCGCGGGCCACCGTCGAGGCGCCGAGCTTGTGGCTCACGGTGATGGGCCCTGCGCCGTGCAATGCCTGGTGTGCGCCGGCCTGCGCCTCTTTCTCGACGGCGGAGCCGGGCTGGGTCATGCCCCCGTCGGCATGGCCGGGACGCTCCTGCTGCGCGACGTGAACGAGCTCGTGGGCGATGAGCGCTTGGCCCTCGGCCGACTCGGCGTCGAGCCGACCTTTGGCGAAAAAGATATCCTTGCCCTGCGTGAAGGCCTGCGCACCGACGCTGTCGGCCTTTTGCGCCGCCTCGTCACCAGCATGCAAGCGGACGTCGTCGAGAGAGACGCCAAGTCGGGGCGCCAACGCCGCACGCAGCTTCTGCGGCAACGGCCTCGGCCCGGTCTCGCGCGTCAACAGCGGCGACGAGGGACCGAGCCGCTCACCGAGGACCACGCGGGCTTCGCGACCGTTGGACAAGAAGCGATGCCCGAGGTCGTCGAGCGCCACTTGCCGCACGCGCGCTTGTACCTCGTCGTCGATGGGACCAAGCAAGGTCTTGATGTGGCCAGCGTCGGAGCCGCGCTCGAGCAGCACCGACAACGCCCGCGCCAGACGCCGCCCCTCGACGAGAACATCGGCATGGTGCTCGTGGGTGGGCTCGTAGCCGGCCAACTGCTGCGCCCGACGGGCGACGCGGGGCGACCGACCAAGGGCCGCCTGCACTGCCAACGACGCACGGGCGCGCTCGCGCTCCACCGTCTGACGACGCCCAACCGGGCCCATGCGACGCAAGATGCGATGTACGTCGTTCTCGGCGGCAGCGTCGGCGCGACGGAGCTTGGAGGTCGGCTCGGCGCCATCTTGCTGCTGGGCGTGGACGGCTTCGTGGACCAACACGTTGGGATCGGAAGCGGCTTGGCTGCTGACGAAGATGCGCCGCCCGAGGGTGAAGGCAGGGATGTTGAGCCGCGGCGCCAACAGATCGACCACGTCGCCAGAGACCACAGTGACTTCGGCGACCGACTCTCCCGTCGCTGCTTCGACGAGATCACGGGCATGACGCGGCAGCGCGCGCTCTTTGACCATGCCGGTCGAATGAGAATCGAAGGCGCGCGCGATGATGTCGTCCGTGAGGGTGACGCCGAGATCGCGAACCAGCTCGAGCACCGCGCGACGTCGCTCGCCGGGCGAAATCCCCGTCTGAAGAAGGCCAGCGAGACCCATCGGATCGGCGCCGTGTTCGAGGAGATAAGACCAGATCGCTTGCGGAGCCCCCGTGGCGACCTCGAGGCGTTCCTCGAGACGCTTGAGCTCTTCCCGCTTCGCTACAGGTCTTGCGGGTGCGACAACCTCGAGATCAAACAGTCGCGACACGTTGGTCCTCGTTAGGTTGGTTAGCCAGCGTACACGCCGGGCTCTACAGGCTAATACGCCAGAGAGATTATCGTCTACCGGAATCGAAAGGTTGCGGCCGGGCGAGCGATAAACTTAACACCTTTATTTACAAGGACTTACAGCGTCGAGCTACTGTACAGCGGCTGGTGGAGCCGTGCCGGCGCCCCGGTTGAGCGCAATGCGTACTTCTTGGTGGTAACGGTCGGTTTCGATGAGATCCGGCCAGCCATCGCCGTTGAGGTCTGCCGAGACCAGAAACGTTTCGTCATAATCGCGATGTTCAATCTCGTACGCGCGATATGTGCCCGAGCCGTTGCTATGGAAATAGCGGCGCGCGGTGGCGATGTCGAGGAAGCCGTCATGATCGAAATCGTCGATGACATACGTGAACCCGACGTCCAAATTGAGATCACTGCTGTGGACAAAGTGGCCGTCGCCTTGATTCAGAAAAATGGTGACACCGTTGTTGACGCCGAAGACGAGATCGGCCCGCTTGTCGCCGTTGAGGTCAGCGCTGCGTACGTCGATGGGCTCGAAAGGCACGCCGAATTTGCTGGTTTCGTCGAACCAGCCGTCGCCGCGTCCGCTCAGGATGATGCAGCGACGGCGGAACTCATCGACAACGGCGAGGTCGATCTTGCCGTCGCCGTTGAAGTCTCCATCCGTGAAACGGAGCGGATCGACGCCGAGCTCCTGACTACGCGGCGCATCGAAGGTACCGTCGCCGTGGCCCAGCATGACGAGGAGGCGGCCGGTCCCGTGCAGCATCGGCGCATAGCGTCCAGCCAGCAGCACCACGTCGAGCTTGCCATCACCATTGACGTCGAGTCCGCGCGCGCCGCGCGCTGCCGAGCCGATGGGAATCACCGTTGGCTGGCGGAACGTCCCGTCGCCGTTGCCAATCATCAGCGCCATGGTCTGCGGGACGACAATGTTCGTCGCCGAGGTGTTGTCGATGACCAACAGGTCCGCCTTGCCGTCGCCATTGAAGTCGGCGATGACCGGCACGCGCGCATCGCGGGAGATCGAAGTGGAGACGCCCTGCGCAAACTGACCGTTGCCGATATTGAGCATCACCGTGATCTCGCCGCGCGCGTCGACGGTCTCGGTCAACAGATCCGGCTTGCCGTCGCCGTTGAAGTCACCGACGGTGGTGGAGTACGGATTGGGACGCTCCAACGACAGCGTGTACGTCTGGTTCAACGTGACGGCGCGGGGCAAACAGCCGAGAAGAACGAAAGGTGCCAACAGCAAAACCGTGCGCATGGGGCGGGACCTTAGCCAATCAGGCCCCCGGTGCCAAGCGCTGTCTTGCGCCGGATTGTGACTAGCCTGGCCCCAGCGCCAGGATATAGCGATCGCGACCTTCGGCCTTGGCCCGGTAGAGCGCAGCGTCGGCAGCTCGGAGCAACGCCGCCCCGGTGATGCCGTGCTCCGGGAAACAAGCCACTCCGATGGAAAGGCTCACCGGATCGAGCGTGCGGCCCTGGTTGTCGACGACGACCAGCGCCTTGGCACCGGTGCAGATCTGACCGGCGCGTCGCAGCGTCCCCTCGATGGTGGCCTCGGCCAAGAGCAGTGTGAACTCCTCGCCACCGTAGCGACACGCGACATCGTCGGCGCGGGTCTGGCCGGCCAGCAGGCCTCCGACGGCACGCATCATGAGATCGCCGGCTTCGTGTCCAAAGTTGTCGTTGAAGCGCTTGAAGTGGTCGATGTCGACCATCATCACGCTGAGCGGACGTTGGTGGCGCGCAGCCCGACGCAGCTCGCGCTCGAGGGTCTCGTCGAGATAGCGACGGTTGAAGAGGCCGGTGAGCGGATCGCGGATGGACTGGGTACGCAGCGTCTCGCGCAGCTTGAAGTTGGCCAGGGCCAAGGCCACATGCTCTCCGAAGGTCACGGCCAGCTGCCGTGCCGACTCCAGGGTCGTCGACGCGTCGGGATCGCGCCACTGCAAGACGCCAAGCGCTTCGCCCTGGGCCATCATTGGCACACAGATGGTGCGTCCGGCGCCCGGCCCAAAGTGCGGACACACCGGCGCTGAGCCCTCCTCGTCGACGACATGGACGCGACCGCGACGAATGGCCCAGCACTCCTCGGGCTGAAAGACGTCTTGTGCCGGCGAGGCCTCGCCCCAGGTGGCCACCGCCTCGACGAGGTTGCGCGAGGCAGTCAGGACGCCGATCGATCCAAGCCCGGTCGCGAAGAGCTGCCGCGCCGCCTGGGCGACGACCTTGTGCGCCTCCTGTGCGGTGAGACACGACTGCAGAAGATCGCCCATTTCCGAGAGCAGATTGACCTCGCGGTTGCGCTGCTTGAGCTCGTCGACGCGGCCCTGGAGACGTGCGTTCAGATCGCGCATCTCCTCTTCGGCCCTGGCGCGGTCGGCCTCCATGCGCTTGCGCTCGCTGATGTCTTTGGAGAAACAGAAATAGCCCGAAAACGCATGCTCGCTGTCGTAGACGGCGATGAGCGTGATCTGCAGATAGGCGCGGTCTCCGTCGCTGCGGACGCCGGAGATCTCACCGTCGGCCTTGCCGTCTTTGATCATGTCGTCGACCAGCGACGCCAGATACCCTTGTTCTTCTGCTTGTGTCGTCGTGCTGAAGTGCTTGCCGAGCATGTCGGCGGGCGCGTGGCCGACCATCGCGGCGTAGGCTGCGTTGACCTGGACATAGCGGCCGGCAGGATCGAGGCGGCAGATGCCATCGACGGTGTTGGACAGGGCCAGCTGCAACTGGCGCAGCTCTTCTTCGGCGCGCTTGCGCTCGGAGATGTCGTTGGAGACGAGCAGGTAGCCGGCCACTGCGCCGTCGGAATCGCGCAGCGTGGTCACCGACAACAACACCCAGAAACGGGTGCCGTCGCGGCGGATGTAGGTCCACTCGTTTTCGTCGGGCGTGCCGCGGCGCGCCTTGGAGACGAGGACGTCGAAGCCGGGCAGGATGCGCTGGCCGAGCTCCACCGACAGCTGCTCGGCCCGTCGCACCAGCTCCGCAGCGTCGTGAAGCACGGCCGGCGTCTGTTTGCCGATCATCTCGTGTGCCGAGCGACCGAGCCAGCGCTCGGCAGTGGTGTTGTAGGTCCACACCAGGCCATCCACGTCGGTGGAGATGATGGCGCAGTTGGCACCGTCGAGGATGGCGCGCTGCAGGACGACGCTCTTGCGGAGCTCGATCTCCGAGCGGGTGCGGGACAGCGTGACCGGACGTTCGTCGTGACCCGTCCTTGGCACCGAGGTGCTCGAGGTGGGCTCGTGGGTGCGTTCCGCGTCCGACGCGACTGTGGCGCGCTTCATGGGAGATGAATCGCTCAGCGCAGAATTTTCTGAAGTCGTGCTTGAATCGCACATGTCCTTCGTCATCCGGCCCGCGACTGCAAACGACCTCGACGACGTGCTTCGGCTGATCCAGGAGCTGGCCGATTTCGAGCATCTTCCAGGCCCTGATGCCGACGCTGCGGCGCGGCTGCGGGCGCAATTTGGCGAGCCCCATCCGCCGTTTCAGCTCACCGTGGTCGACGTAGGTGAACGTGTGGAGGGGTACGCCTGCACGTTCATGAATTACTCGACGTTTCGGGTCGAGCGCGGGCTCTATCTGGAAGATCTGTTCGTGGATCCGGCCCATCGCTCACGCGGGATTGGCGAGGCACTGTTGCGGCATCTGGCCAAGCTCGCCAAAGAGCTCGGTTGTGCGCGGTTCGAGTGGTCGGTGCTCGATTGGAACGTGCGTGCGCAGAGCTTCTACCAGCGTCTCGGCGCGGTGGTGATGCCCGACTGGCGGATCTGCCGTGTCGACGGAGACGCGCTCGAGAAACTCGCCGGCTAGCGGAACCCAAGATCGATGCCCCGCTTGATGCGTCCCTTGGTCAGGAGGATCTCATGCGCCTGGCGATCATCTTTGCGTTTTTCGTGGCTCCTTTCGCTGTTCCCTCGCTGGCTTCCGCTCAAATCAATGGTCATGAGCGCGCCCGCATCGCACCGGCCCACGCCGCCAAGACCGCAGGCGACTATCGCGCGGTCCAGCGTCTGACGTACGGCGACGGCGACGAGATCGAGGTGGGCCCCATGCAGCCCACTGGCGACACCATCGGTGGCCGGACGGTTCGCCAGCGCGAATCGTTGATCCGTGTGCGCGTCGATTTTCGTCCGGAGCTGATGGCATCGGCATTGTCCGTTCCGTGACCACTCCGTCCCCGGCCGAAAGTGGCGACGACGATTGGATCTCAGCGGCAAGTGGTGGTATTCCCTCTTTCAGGAGGCTGCACATGCGCGCTCTCGTCATCGCCAGCTTGACCCTGCCCTTGCTCGTCGGATGCGCCTCCAAGCAGGCGGAGAAGCCCATCGACACGACGCCTGCGTCGAACAGTCAGCAACAGAACGATCCCAACCGGGGAAAGAAAGCCGGCGGCGCCGATTCGGATGGCAACGACAAGGTCTCTTGTGAAGAGGCCAAGGTCCGCTTCGAGTTCAACTCCACGACCCTGGCCAGCGACGCCAAGAGCACTCTCGAGAAGGTCGCTGCCTGCCTCAAGAGCAACGCCAAGGTACGCGTCACCATCGAAGGCAACGCCGACGAGCGCGGGACCGAGGAGTACAACCTGTCGCTCGGCGAAAACCGCGCCCAGTCCGTGGCCCGCTACCTCGAGCTGCTCGGCGCCGACCGTGAACGCGTCAAGACCGTCAGCTACGGCAAAGGCAACCCGGAGTGCTCCGAGCACGACGAAGCCTGCTGGGCCCGCAACCGCCGCGCCGCGCTCAAGCCGACCAGCAAGTAGCTCGTCGAAGTAGTACGCTCGCGGGCCATGCCCGCCCTCGTTCATTTCTTTGTCGTTCTCATCACCGGACTCGCGTCGGTCTTGCCGATCTCCATCCCGCCGTCCTGGTCGGGGCGGGAGCGCGCTACGGCACAGCTCATCACTGCCGACGGGCTCAGGGCCCATACCCGCTTTCTCGCGGACGACCTGCTCGAAGGCCGCGCACCGGCTTCTCGCGGCGGCCAGCTCGCCGTCGCCTACATCCATGCGTCGCTGGAGCGTCTCGGCCTCAAGCCTGGAGCGCCCGACGGCACGTTCCTGCAGACCTTTCCCATCATCGGGCTCGACTCCAAAGTGTCGACGGCGCCGGCGCTGCTCGGGCCCAAAGGTCCGTTGTCGCCTGGCCTCATTCCGGGCGACAACTTCATCATCACGGCCGGCTCGCAGGCGCCTTCAGCGTCGGTGAAGGAGGCCGAAGTGGTCTTCGTGGGCTACGGCATCACCGCCCCCGAGCAAGCCTGGGACGACTACGCCGGCCTCGACGTGCACGGCAAGATCGTCCTCGTCATGAACAACGATCCAGAGCAGGACCCGTCGCTGTTCGGCGGCAAGACGCGGCTCTACTACGGCCGCTGGACCTACAAGTACGAAGAAGCGGCGCGGCACGGTGCGGCCGGCGCCATCATCATTCACACCACGCCGTCGGCGGGATATCCGTGGCAGGTGGTTCAGACGAGCTGGAGCGGCGAAGACTTCGAGCTGCCGACGGAGGGCGAGCCGCGGGTGGCGCTCAAGATGTGGATGACCGACGAGCTGGCCAAGCGCGCCGTGGGGCTCGCGGGCCAAGATCTCGACGCGCTGCGAGCGAAGGCGATGGTGCGGGGTTTTCGAGCCATCCCGCTCGGGCTCAAGCTCACCGTCGGGATCCAGACCCGGGTGCGCCGGCTGAATACGGCCAACGTGCTGGCGGTGTTGCCCGGCACCGACCCCAAGCTGCGCGACGAGATGGTGGTCTTCAGCGCGCACCACGACCACCTCGGCATCAAGCTGGCCAAGGGCGGCGACAGCATCTACAACGGCGCGCTCGACAATGCCTCTGGCGTCGCTGCCATCCTGACTGCGGCCGAGGCGCTGGTGCGGGCCACGCCGGGGCCGCGTCGCTCGGTGCTATTTGCCGCCGTCGGTGGCGAGGAGTCGGGTCTGCTCGGCTCGGAATATCTGGCCCGTCATCCGCCGGTCTCGACGGGACGCCTGGCGGCCAACATCAACATCGATTGTATCAACATCTTCGGCCGTACCCGTGACGTGGAGGCGATTGGCCTCGCCAAGTCCAATCTCGACGAGCTGGTGACCGCCGCGGTGCATTCGCAAAATCGGGTGGTGGTGCCGGATCAGTTTCCGGATCGCGGCAGCTTCTATCGCTCGGATCAGCTCAACTTCGCGCGCATCGGCGTGCCGGCGGTCTATCTCAAGGGCGGCCTCGACTTTGTCGGCCGCGCGCCGGGGTGGGGCCGCGAGCACGTCGACGAGTACATCCGCACCCGCTACCACCAGCCCTCCGACGAGCTCGGCGCCGACTGGGACTTCGACGGCGCGGTCGACGACGTGCGCCTCTTGACCATCATCGCACTGCGCATCGCCGATCAGCCGTCGCTGCCAGCGTGGCGAAAAGGCGACGAGTTCGAGGCGGCGAGACTGCGCGCACCTCGCTAGCATCTCGCAGCAGCTGCTCGATGCGTCAAACCGTTCGGTGTTCTAGCGGGCGTATTCGGCGGGGACGATCAGGCGTAGCGCTTGTTTTTGGACCTCGATCTCGACGCTATGCGAGGCGGGGAACTCCTCGCCGTCGATCTGGGCGCAGAGCGGTAGGCTGTTGGAATGGGGACGGAGCTCGATGTGGAGACGCTGGCCGCGTAGCGTCTCCGAGTGACGCACGCCGAGCATGGCCAGGGTGTCGCTGAGACCGCCCGACTCGTCGAGATGGACGATGGCTTTGGAGATCCAGTCGCGCTTGCCTTCGAAGGGGACGATCTCGAAGAGGCCGTCGTCGGGCTGCGAGGCCGCGTCGAAGACCCAGGCGCCGCCGTAGATGCGCGTGCCCTTGACGATGAGATCGGTCACGCCGGCCAACAGATGCGTCTTGCCGTCGACGTCGACGACCGCGTCGAACTTGTCGTCGTCGACATAGCTGGCCAGAAACGTACGAAAGAGCGCGCCGGCGTAGACCAGCTGATCGCGCCAGATGTCGCGCAGCACCGGGATGCCCTCGAGCGTCTTGCGATCTTCGTTGCGGATCTGGAGCACGCGCGGGCTGATGCCCCAGCCGGCGGAGTCGAAAAAGAGGTCTTCTTTGATGACTTTGCCGTCGCTGTCGAGGGCGCGCAGGCGACCGGCGTCGAGGCGGGCTTCTTTGCCGTCGGCGATGACGCGGACATTGCGCTCGAGGTCGTCCTCGTCGGCGGAGAGACCGAAGCTCTTGCCCTGATCGTTGGCCGTGCCGGTGGGCAGCATGCCGAGACGCACGGTCTCGCCGGCGCCGGCGGCGAGGATACCTTTGGCGACTTCGGCAAAGGTGCCGTCGCCGCCCATGTAGACCGCGGTGTGATAGCCGCTTTGCAGCGCCTTGGCGACCACGTCGACGGTGCCGCCGGCTGGCGCGGTCGAGACGAAGTCGTGCGCCAGCTTTTCGGCGTCGAGAAGCTTGCGTGCCTGGGCAATCCGCTCGGCGTTCTTGCCGCTCTGCGCGGTGGGATTGCCGACGAGGAGAAAGCCGGGCCCTACGGGCATGCGGGCTGGGTCTCGGCGATGGCTTTGACCACCACCGACGCACAGGCGAGCCCGAAGGCGCCGGTGACGAAGGCAGCGGTGCCGTAGATCACCCGGCGCTCTTCACACGAGTGATGCTCGTTCTTGCCGCCCGGACAGACGCAATGAAAGCCGTCGGCACCATCGTAGTGAAGCTCTTCCGGCTCACGCGCCGGCTCAGCCGAATAGACCGCAGCGACGCCAAACGGCCCCTTGGGCGGAAAGTCGTATTTCTGGCGTAGCGTACGGCGGACCGCGTCGGCGAGCCGATCGACCTTGGTGTCGGCCAGATCGACGACCGAGACCGCGGTGGGATCCATCCGGCCCGATGCTCCCAGCGACGAGACGAGAGGGATCCCGCGGGCTTTGCAGGCATCGATCAGGTGACACTTGGCAGTCACGTTGTCGATCGCGTCGACGACCCAGTCAGGTCGAAGACCGAGGAGCTCCTCGGAGGTGCGGGCGCTGTAAAACGCCGGCACCGGCTGGACGGAGACTTGCGGATTGATGAGGCGCACCCGGTCGGCGAGCACTGCGGCTTTGGTCTTGCCGATGGTGCCCTGGACGGCCTGGATCTGGCGATTGGCGTTGGTGACGCACACGCGATCGAAGTCGACCAAGGTCAGCCGGCCGATGCCCGAACGGGCCAGCGCCTCGACGGCGAACGAGCCGACGCCGCCAAGCCCGACCACCATCACATGGGCCCCGAACAGCCGCGACATGGCGCTGTCTCCGACGAGACGGCCAATGCGATCGAAGCGGCGATGCAGGCGATAGGTGGTTTCGCCGTCGCTGCCCGAGTTGCTGACGGGGACGGTATTCGGCACTGCGGTTTCCATCATGACTCCATCGGGCAGAAGAGCCGGCGGGCGTTGGCGTGCGTGTAGGCGGCGACCTCGGCGGGCGACTCCCCCCGAATCTGCGCGAGTGCGGCGATGTTGGCAACCAGGAATGCCGGCTCGTTGCGTTGAGGGCGGTGCGGGCCTGGCGTCTGGTCGGGCGCGTCGGTCTCGACGAGAAGCCGCTCGCGCGGCACGACCTCGGCGGCTTTGCGGGCCTTTTTCGCCGCTGGATTGCCCACCGGCCCGGCAAACGACACCGACAGACCGAGGCCGAGATAGTCACGCAAGAGCTCGTGCGACCCGGAATAGCTGTGCACGACGCCGCCAGATTCAGAGACACCCTCGTCGCACAGCACCGAAATCGCACGCCCATGGGCCTGCAAGATGTGTAGGCTGAGCGGCAGTTTCAGACGGCGCGCGAGCTGGAGCTGGGCGCGAAAAGCCCTTTCTTGTAAGTCGAGCGAGCCGCGTCTTTCGTCGACACCGTCGAGTCCGATCTCGCCCAGCGCGACGGCCCGCACCCCTAGCGGCGCCTGTTCGCCGAGCGCGCCTTCCAGCGCGAGCAACATCTGATCGAGCCGTTTATCGTCGAGCAGCGCCACAATCTGCGGATGGATCCCGTAGCTGGCATGCAGACCTGTGTATGCCAAACAGAGCCGCGCCTCGTCGAGCCATCCCGCCGGATCGACCCCGGCCAGGAGCGCCTCGGTCACGCCGACCGCCTCGGCCCGCGCCCAGACCTCGCCAGCGTCAGCGACGAGACGGGCATCATGCAGATGGCAGTGGGAGTCGAACATGGCCGTCTTTACCAAACTTTACACCCCGCGAAAGCTCCGGTTACAGGCAGGCGTCATCTTCAAGCAGTAGAATGGAGGACTGGACATGAAGACTCGACTGAAATGGCTGATGGTGGGTGTGGGTGTATTGGGGTTGACGGCCGTCGCGATGGCGCGCGAGGGCCATGTCGGCGCCGGGAAGCATGCCTGGATGGAGGCGCGGGTCAACGCGCACATCGACGACGCGCTCGAGGCGATCAAAGCAAATCCGCAACAGCGTGCTGCAGTTTACGCCGCACGTGATCATCTGGTCGAGGCGTTCAAGGCCGGCCATGGCGACCGCGTCAACGCACTGCGTGAGGCCAGTGAGCTGTTCTCGTCGGACCGTCTCGACGAAAAGCGCATCGCGGCCGCCCGCGCCCGCCACGAGGCCGAAGCCCAGAAGATCGGCGACGCCGTGGTGCAAGCCTTTTACGACGTCCATGACGCGCTCACTTCGGCCCAGCGCAAGTCACTCGTCGAGTACGCGCGCAACGAGCTGCCACGGGCCGGCAAAGGCGGCTGGCAGATGCGCCTGATGACGGCCATGGTCGATAGCCGCATCGATGAAGCCCTCACCGAGCTCAAGGCCACGCCCGATCAGCGCGCCAAGATCGTCGCTGCCAAGGAGCGTGTGGTCACCGCGTTCACTGCACAGCACGAGGGCCGTCACCAGAAGCTCGAGCAGATCCTCGACCTCTTCGCCGCCGACAAGATCGACGCCGCCAAGGTCAAAGAGCTGCGCGCCGAGCACATCACCGAGATGCGCAAGCTCGGCGATGTCGTCGCCCAGGCGGTCACCGAGCTGCACAACACGCTCGACGCCGGACAGCGCAAGCAGCTCGTCGAGCTGGTCAAGACCCAGGCCCAACGTCACCACCACGGCGGCTGATGCCCTCCCCTCGCACACTCGCGCTCCTCGTCGAGGACGACGCCAAGCTCGCGGCCCTGGTCGCAGAGTACCTGGCCAAGAACGAGGTCGACGTGGTCATCGCCTCCGACGGTGAGCGCGGGTTGCGAGAGCTGTCCAACCGCCCGTACGATGCCTTGCTGCTCGACATCATGCTGCCCGGCATCGACGGGCTCGAGGTCTGCCGACGCATCCGCGCCAAGACGGAGTGGTCGCGCCTGCCCATCCTCATGCTGACGGCCAAGGGCGACGACATCGACCGCATCGTCGGCCTCGAGCTCGGCGCCGACGACTATCTGGCCAAGCCCTTCAACCCCCGCGAGCTGCTGGCGCGCCTCAGGGCGATCCTTCGCCGCACGTCGCCGGGTCCCATCGCTGGAGCCTTGTTCGAGACCGGCCAGTTGCGCATCGATTTCCTGGCGCGTGAGGTGAGCGTCGACGGGCGGCGCGAGGTGCTGACCCACTTCGAGTTCGAGCTATTGAGCGCCATGGCCCGCGCCGCCGGGCGTGTCTTGTCGCGAGAGCATCTGATGGAGGCGTTGAAGGGCCAGTCGTTCGAGAGCTTCGACCGCTCCATCGACGTCCATGTTTCGAAGCTGCGCGCCAAGCTGGAGTCCGATCCGAAGGCGCCGCGCTACATCAAGACGGTGCGCGGCGTCGGCTATGTCCTTGCCCGTGACGGCGACGCATGATGCGCCGGCTCTACACGCGGATTTATTTTTACTTCCTGGGCCTGTTGCTTCTCGTCGGCGTGGCCTCGTCGGCGGTGTTTGGCGTCGGCTGGCGTCACGCGTGGGAGAAATTGTGGACCGGGCGACTGGCCCGGGTGGCGTCGCTGCTGGTCGGCGCCGATCAGGCGAACCCAGCCCGCCAGCGAAGAACGCTGCAGCGGCTGGCCGAGGATCTCGATCTCGACGTGACCTTCCGCGATCGCCTGGGGCACTCCATCTACAACGTCGGCGTGGCGCTGCCCATGCCCGACGATCCCGAGTCGCTGGTTGGCCCGACGGTGACCAACCATCAGGGCCGTAGGCTCTACTATGTCGCCGTGCCCGTGCGCGATCCCAGCACCGACGAGGTGGTCGGCGTGTTGCTGGCTACGCCGACGCAGCGGTTCTTTCCCGGCCGGCATCTTTGGCGGCCGATCCTGACGCTGGGCCTGGTGCTCGTGCTGGTGGGGCTGGCGGTGGCGCCGTTGGCGCGCCGACTCTCCCGGCCTGTCGAGCGGCTCACCGAGGCCAGCCGGCGTCTCGGCAACGGTGACCTCTCCTATCGGGTCAAGCCGCGCAAGCTCCGCCACCGCTGGCATCCGCACCACCATCGGCCCGACGAGCTCGAAGAGCTGACCCGCGCGTGGAACCACATGGCCGATCGCGTGGAACGGATGGTCAAAGGTCAGCGTGAGCTTTTAGCCAATGTATCTCACGAGCTGCGCTCGCCTCTGGCGCGGATGCAGGTGGCGCTCGAGCTCTTGCCCGAGACGGAAGAGCACGCCAAGCGCGTCGCCGGCATCCGCGAAGATCTGGCCGAGCTCGAGCGGCTCATCGACGACGTATTGACCTCGGCCCGCCTCGAGGCGACGGGGCTGCCGGCGCGTCTCGAGAACGTGGCGCTCGGTCCGCTGCTCGACGGCATGGTGGCCCGTGCCTTGGAAGATCCACTGACGGCGGGCAAATCGATGACCATCAAGCTCGAGGTGCCGACGCTAGCGGTCGATGGTGATCCGGTGTTGATCAAGCGGGCGTTGTGGAACGTGATCGAAAATGCGGCCAAGTACGGCGCCTCGCCCATCGAGATCGGGGCGCGTGGGACGGCTTCTGCCGTCGAGCTGTGGGTCGCTGACAGCGGCGCCGGCATTGCGGCAGGGGACCGGGAGCGGGTGTTTCAGCCATTCGTGCGCGCCGACAAAGCGCGCACGCCGGGCCCGCGACACGGCTACGGCCTCGGGCTGACGCTCGCACAGCGCGTCGCCGAGGCCCATGGGGGCACCATCCGTATCGCTGAACGCTCGCCGGGCCGAACACCGCCCGGCTGCGTGGTCACGCTGGTGCTGCCGACCGAGATGTCGGCCGCGTCTGAGACAGCGACGGCGGCAGTCTAACCACGCTCCGGCGTATCGTCGTCCGCAACGGGGCTGTACAGCTCGCCGTTGTGGGCGCGACGCGACAACACACCACCAAGCACCGCGGTGGCCACTCCGACGGCAAACAGTGCCGCACCGAGGCTGGCACGCACCCGCGCCGCACGACGACGACGGCCAAGGACGGCCGGATCGCCGGACACAAAGCCGTGCGAAGCGTCGACGACCCACACCCGCCCCGAGTCACGATAGCTGCCGGCATCGCCTTCGTCGTGCGTGGCCACGCCATGAATTACCACGGGCTCGCCGGCCACGAGCTTGGCGGAACCCGTGCTCACCACCCGTACCGAACCGTTGTCTCCGTCGACAAAACCGCCGTTTCCTTCAGGCCGCCAGCGACCGGACACGGTGACCATGCCGGCCTGCAGATTGCGCAGATCGCAACGCGCGCTCTCCGCCTCCAGCCAACGCGCCGCCCGACTCTTGCCGCTGCGACGGAGCAACAGCCCCAACGTGACGAGAGGCACCGCCGCCAACAGCGCGGGGATCCAAAGCGTAGGTCCCAGCCACTCGATCATCGTGAAGCCTCCCAGCCTTTGGTATGCGACGGCGCACTGCCGCGCCGGATCTGAGTAAAGCCGCCCACGCCGTCGATGCCGACTGCCAGCGTCGCGTCGACGAACTCGTATACTGCCGTGGCCGTACCATCGGTGACAGAAGCGCTGATCGGGCCCGGCTCGGGCTTGGAGACACGGATGGGCATGGGACGCGGCCGCTCACCGACGACGAGCGCGCCAGGCAGGCGGACTACATCGGCGCCCGCAGTGGACGCCAGCATGGTGAGGCAAAGAAGCGTCTTCACAGCTGCTCCGCCGCCGCGCGCGGCAGGTACGTCTTGACCAGCTTGGTGAAGCGCGCGTCATCGCGCAGCGTCGCGAACGCGGGGTCAAGGCGCAGATCGCTGAGCACCTCGTGCTCCTTGATGGGCAGCATGGTGTCGACGCGCTTCAAGCCTTCTTCCAGCGACGCGAACGCCTGGTCGAGCTTGCCAGACAGCGCGTGCAGGCCGGCCTGCTGGATGGAGGTGTAGGCATATTTGCCGCCGCAAAAACCGTCGCTCTCGCCGAGCGTCTTGTCGGCATCGGCCATCTGGCCGAGCTTGCCATAGAGCAGCGCCAGGCTGTTGGAGGCATGGCAGTCATCGGGCTTGAGCTTGAGCGCAGCCTCGAGCAAAGCCTTTTCCTCGACGAGGTTGCCGCGACGCTTCTGGACGCCGGCCAGGTTGTTGATGGCGTCGGCGCGGTTCTGGTCGCGGCCACGGGCATCGCTCCAGGTGCGCTCGGCGTCGTCGAGCTCGCCGCCGATGTAATAGGCAAGGCCCATCCAGTTGAGCTGATCGTAGTCGAGCGGCGCGTCCTTGGCGGCTTTGGTGAAGCCATCTTTGGCGCCGCGCAGATCGGCCTGCAAGAGCGCCTTCTGGGCGTTCTCGATGCGCTGCTGGCGGACCGCCTTGGGCTCGCGGGCGAGGACCTGATTGGTGACGCCAGCGTCGGTGCCGGCGACCGTGGTGCCCTCCGAAGCGCCAATCAGGGTCGGCGCCGGCGTGGCGGCCTTGCGACCGCGACGTGGGCTCTTGGGCTTCTTGACCGCGACCTTGGGGGCCTCGGTCTCCGTTGGTGCGATGGCCGGAGCCTGGCGATCACCGCGCAAGGCGAGCCCCGCGCCGACCTGCGGCCGCGACGAGCCTTCCCCGTCGGGCCCGATGCGCACGCGCATGTGGCCGGCCTCGTCATGACTCAAAGAACGCGGCTTCTCGTCGCCGAGATCGCGGATCTTCAAATGAGCCAACTGATACCCCGTGCCGCCGAGCAGCGCCAGCATAGCCGCCACACCACCCACGCTCCACAACACCACGTCGAGCGGGTTGACCGGCAAGGTCACACGCTCCAGCTCGACGACGGCCGCGCCGCCACCGAACGAGATCCGCGCCGAGCCAAACGGCGGCTGCAGGCGCCGCAACAACGGCTCCTGCGACGAGAGCTGCGCTTCGCCGGGAAATTCGATCCAATCGACGACACCGGCATCCGCCCGCAGCTCGAGCACGTTGCCGTCGGCCAGGATGGTCAGATAGCGATGTGCCACACCGGGCACTGCCACCTGGGCCAACCCACCCGCGCCAATGCGCAGCTCGGTGAAGCGGCTGAACACGCGATCCTCGACGATTGTGTCGTCCCAGATGACCCGAACACGCAACGCGACGCCCATGTTGGTTAGTACGCTGCGCCTTCCCAAAAGTTCTCGACATTCTCGACATTCGCTCGGCCTACATGGCGCCGGATGTAGGCTAGAGGCATGGCGGCCATCCTGTGACCGGTTTTTCGACGTGGCAGCCGCTTGCCTTGGCCGTGGCACCGACGGGCCCGGGCGTCCTTCAGATCCGCGCCGGCATCGGCAACCAGGGCCTGCAGCGCTATCCCAACGGCCAGAGCGCCATGGTGCTTTACGACGCAGACGACCAAGACCTACATGCCGCCCTCAGCCGCGCGCGCCTGATCTTGGCGCACGTCGCCGCTCGCACCTTTTCGGTGCGTTTCCTTCCGACCCGACATGCAAGGGAAGATCTGGCGAGATTGTTGCGAGAATTCGAGTTGCGCTTCGGGGCGCCGCCGTCGCTGAGCTGGGCGACGCCCTGAAGAAACGGCTTGCTTAGCCCTTCTTGCCCATCAGCTCCTTGAGCTTGGCCATCTTGGCCGGGTCGAGCTTGGACTGAGCCTCCTGGCACTCCTTCTGGTGCGCCATGGCGTGCTCCATGGTGAGACACTGCTGGACGGGCTCCGGCAGTTCTTTACAGGCGGCGACGAACTTGTCCTTCGGCGGGAGCTCCTTCTTGGCGCCAGCGCCGCCAGCGCCCATGCTCTTCTCGAGACCCTTCATCATGGCCTCCATGCCGAGGTAGGCGGTCTCGCAGGGGTTGGCACCCTTGGCCTGCGCAGCGGCGTTCATCGCGTCGCCGAGCGCCTTGCCCATCTCGCCCATCTTGGGGGCTTCGCCCGCCTTGGGGGCATCGCCGGGCTTGACGTCGCCAGCCGGAGCAGGCGCAGCCGCAACCGGGGCGGCCGGGGCCGGGGTGGTCGGAGCCGCGACCACCGGGGTGGCCGGAGCAGCGTCCTTCTTCTCGTCACAGCCGTAAGCGGAGGCAGCTAGCACCAACATCATCCCGAAGCGGAGCGTTCTCGTCATCTGTTTGTCCTTTGGCATCATGGTTTTGAAGCGAGCAGTCGTAACCCGTTCCGGAAGGGAGGGCAAGCGCGGCTTCTTCGCGTGTCGGGCATGTTATGTTGCGCGACGGTGAACCGGACCGAACGACTGCTGGATCTGATTGCTCTGTTGGTCAACGCGCGCCGTCCGGTGCCGTTCGACGAGATCCGCCAAGCGTTTCCCGAAGACTACGGCGAGGGCACCCTCGAGGCAGCACGACGGAAGTTCGAGCGCGACAAGGTGGAGCTCTTGCAGATCGGGGTGCCGCTCGAATATGTGCCGCCCGAGGCCGACGATCTCGACGCTGGAGAGGACGACGGCGGCTACATCGTGGATCGCAAGCGGGCGTTTTTGCCGGCGCTGTCGCTGGATGCCGACGAGGTGGCGTTTCTCTATCTGGTCGGCTTGTCGACGGCGAGCGACCCTGGCTTTCCCTACCGCGACGAGATGCGTCTGGCGCTCGGCAAGCTGGAGCTCGGGGCTGGGGTCAGCCCACGCGCATCGACGGCGCGGCTCTATGTCGACCGCTCGGAGGGTCCGCAGCCGGGCGACGCGGAGATGCTGCGCGAGCGTGTGGCGTTGCTCGAGGACGCCGTGCGACGTGGCAAGCGGGTGCGCTTCGAATACTCGGCGTTGTCGACGGGACAAGCCCTGGCGCGCGAGGTCGATCCCTATGGCCTCTTCTGGCGCGCGGGGCGTTGGTCGCTGGTGGGCTTCAGCCACGAGCGCCAAGCCGTCCGCGTCTTTCTGCTGCATCGGATGCAATCTCCAACGGTGAACACCAACAAGCCGGGCACGCCCGACTTCGTGGTGCCGTCCGATTTCCGGCTAGCCGACCATCTGCGTGTACCCGCCTGGCGTCATGAGGTGGAGGCGCCAGTGAAGGTGTCGCTCGATGTGGCCGCCGACTACGCCTGGATGGCCGAGCGCGAGTTTACCGTCGCTGCCGCGCCCGCCGTCGATGGTTGGCGGCGGGTGGAGCTGGAGACGACCAACAGCGACGCGGTGGTCGCCTGGGTGCTGGGCCTCGGTGCCCATGCACGCGTCATCTCGCCGGAGCCCGTGCGCACTCACGTAAAGGCCGCCCTCCTCCGTCTGCTCAAGGCTGCGTCATGACCGATCTCCAACAACAGATTGGCCGGCTCTTGCTCGTCCTGTCCTATGCACGGCGCCATCCGGATGCGCTCGTGCCGGACATTGCCCGCGCCGTCGGTGTCACCACCCAGGTGTTGCGCGAGGAGCTGTTGCCGCTCTTGACGCTGGTGGGCAAGCCGCCGTTTTCACCGGGGGACCTAGTCGATTTGTGGCTCGACGGCCAGCAGCGTCTCCACGTCGAGCTCGATCAGTCGCTTGGCCGGCCGCTGCGGCTCACGGTGGGCGAGTCGCTGGCGCTGAAAGTCGCTCTCGAGACCTTTGCCTCGTCGGGGGCGGGCGACTATGCAGCGCGTGCACAGACGCTCATCGACCGTTTGTCGTCGCTGTTCACGTCGAGTGGCGCGCCGGGAGAGGGCCGGGTGGCGGTCGCTGCGGCGCCAGCCGAGCCGACCTTCGCCGTTCTCGACGAAGGCGTCCGCCTGCACCGTCGCGTGGAGATGGTCTACTACACCGCTTCGCGCGATACCCTGGGGACCCGCGTGGTCGAACCGTGGGCACTCATCGAGGTCGCTGACGCCTGGTACGCCGTGGCCCGTGATCGCGAAGCGGGTGAGCCGCGCATCTTCAAGCTCGAGCGAGTGCAGCGCGCGACGCTTCTCGACGAGACGTTCGTGCCGCCGGCCGACTTCGATCCGCGCGTCTTCGTCGCTGGGGGACGTTTTGTCGGTGCCGGTGGGCGCAGCTTGCGACTGCGCGTACCGCTGGCGCTGCTGGAGCCGCTCGTCGAGGAAGGCTTTGCCGTCGAGCGCGGCGAACATTCAGCCGTGGTGACGGTGCCGTTCGCCGACGTGCGCTGGGCGGCCTCATGGGTGATGGCGCTCGGAGACGGTGAAGTGCTCGAGCCGGACGACGTGCGCGCCGCAGTGGCTGCACGCTGCCGAGAGGCATTGGCGCTCTATGGTGATGCTGGTACCGAGGAGAGTGGGCATGAACGGGTTTCGTAGCGTGTGGGCGACGGTGGTGGTGATGACTCTCGGTGGGCCGGCGATGGCAACCGAGTGTGGCAAGCTGCGTCTCGAGGCTGCGCACTGGAAGGCGGCCCAGCCGACCACCAAGGACGCCGCTGGCCAGTTGCGCGCCGTGGAAAAGAAGCTGCAGGCCGCCTGTGCCCCCGTGCGCGTCTCCGTCGCTGCCATCCCGCTTGCCTATGTCCCGGTGCCGCTCGGCAACCTGTCGCGCGCCGGGCTCGATCTGCCTGCCGGTCCTGGACCCACGTTCTCCACCCGCGCCGGCGCGCCGGCCGGCATCGTCTTCGCCGACTCGGTCACCCTCGATCAGCCGGCCATTCACCTCGAGACCGAGCTGTCCCCCAATCGCAGCGTGGCCGATGTGCTCGTAGCCATCGCAACGGACGTCAAGCTCACCGTCGAGGAGCCGCAAGCCGGGCATGGGGTGTGGAAGCTCGAGTCGGCGGGTGAGCCGGTACTCATGCCCCTGTCGAAGATCCGCGCTTGTGCCTCGGGTAAGGACAAGACGGCCAAGCTCCTTGCCGCCGTGTGCCAAAGCCTGTTGGTCGTCGACCCGTCGCCCGGTACCGACGCGATTCCGGAGCGGGGCCGCGCGGTTCCGCTTGGTGAATGGCAGTGGGGTTGGCGCGCCACCATCGATCTCGTGCCTGACTCGCTCGGCGTAGTGCCCAATGCCAAGCTGCCGGTGCGGGTGCCAATGCGTTTCGAGCTGTCAGCGCCGATCCCCGGTGTTTCCGACGGCAAACGGCTGGACGTGACCCTCGAAAATCACGCACGCGTCGCCCCCGAGGGCCTGTCCTGGAAGCTCGGCCACGGCTGCGGCGATGATGACGTCGCCTGCGAGAAGACGCGCTTCGACGGCGAGGTGTGGTTCGATCGCGCGTTCGGTGTCGCGTTCTTGCGCGCACCCAACACGCCGTCCAAGACCGGCAGCCTGGTCGGCAAGGTCACCGACCGCCTGGCGCGTGCCATCGGCGGTCAGCGCGTGGTGGCCACCGTCGGTGGACGGCGGGCGATCACCATCACCGACAAAGACGGCGAGTTCCGCTTCGAGGGTCTCCCCGCTGGCGAAACCGTGGTCGTCCCCGTCGGCAGAGATCCAGCCAACATCGCCAAGGGCGACGAGAAGCGTCAGGTGTTGCTGGGCACGGCCGAAGTCAAAGTCCCGGTGATCTTCGTCAACAAGCTCTTCGAGTGACGTGACCTACAGCTACGGCGATTGGCAGCGCATCCTCGACGGTGCGTCGCTACCGGCGGTGGTGGTAGATCTCGACGCCTTCGACCGCAACCTCGACCGGCAGATCCGCGTCGCCGAGGGGCTGCCGCTCAGGCTGGCGAGCAAAAGTGTGCGTGTGCCGTCGCTGTTGCGGCGCGCGCTCGATCACGGGGGCAGCAGGCTCAAGGGTCTTCTGTGCTACGCCGCCGCCGAAGCCGAGGATCTCGTCGACGACGGTTTCGACGATCTGGTCATCGCCTACCCCATCTTTCGTGAGGGCGATGTGCAACGGGTCTGTGGTCTGGTGCGCCGCGGCCTGACCGTTCGCATCGTCGCCGACGAAGCCGACTCGGTGACCCAGCTAGCGCGCATCGCGGCCCGCGAAGGCGTCAAGCTCCCGGTGCTGATCTGCGTCGACATGAGCCTCCGTCTCCTCGGTGACAGGGTGCACGTCGGCGTGCGTCGCTCGCCGGTAGCCACGCCGCAATCGGTGGTGGCGTTGGCGCGTCAGATCGCCGATTCCCCGTCGCTGATCTTCTCCGGCCTGCTGGCCTATGAGGCCCAGGTCGCCGGCCTGCCCGATCAGCTCCCCCGCCAGCCGGTGATGAACCTCATCAAGTCGAGTGTCCGTCGCTGGTCCATCCACGCCGTGAGCGAGCTGCGCCGGGCCATGGTCCAAGCGCTCGACGACGCAGGCCTGCATCCGGCGCTGGTCAACGGGGGCGGCACAGGCTCACTCGACTCCACCACCGTCGAGAGCGGCGTGACCGAAGTCAGCGCCGGCTCCGGCCTCTACAAGCCCCATCTCTTCGACGGCTATCGCAATCCCCACATGCGCGAGCTCGAGCCGTCTTGCTTCTTTGCGCTGGAGGTCACGCGCCGCCCCGGGCCCTACCTCGTGACCTGTCTCGGCGGCGGCTACGTCGCCTCGGGGCCACCGGGCGTCGACCGGCTGCCACGGCCGTGGCTGCCGTTGGGGGCGGCGTTGTTGCCGGCGGAGATGACCGGCGAAGTGCAGACGCCGCTCACGTTGCCCGAGGGGACGCGTCTATCGCTCGGCGACCCGGTCCTGTTTCGGCACGCCAAGGCCGGCGAGCTGATGGAGCGCTTTGTCGAAGTAACCCTGGTCAGCGACGGGCGCATCGTCGGCCATGAGCCCACCTACCGGGGTCTCGGTCGCTCGTATTTCTGAAAAGTCGTGAGACTCGATTAGAACCCGCAGTCGGTGGCCGTCTTGGGCACCACCGTCGGGATCCCGGTCAGGCGCGACTTCAGAAAACACCGATATTGCACCTTGGGGGGCTCGGTCTGGAACGCCGCTTCGTGGCCGTCTTCGATGGCGTCGCCCATGTGCTGGACCGCCACTGCCGTCGCTGCGCCCCCCGCGGCATTGCCCGACAGCGGCAAGGTCTTGGGCATGCGGGCCACGAACGGCAACAGATCGGCCAGGTGCTCCTGGTCGGCGAGCTCGGGGATCGTCGCGTCGAGCGGCGCATCGCCGAGGTCGAGCCCGAGCGGCAGGCTCACCGCGTTGGCGATGTTGGGCATGATGTAGTGGTCGACGATGCCCTGCAGCATGAGAATGTGCCGAGGCTGTTGGCCATGGAGCGGCTCGGTGACCAGGTTCGGCGCGTAGATGGCCGGATCGGCAGGCTCGGCCGCCCACTGCACCAGCGAAAACACCGGATCGCCGCGCGTCAGGGTTCTATCGAGGCTGACGAAGTTGAGCAGCACCTCCGCAGCCGGCCGCACCTTCACCGGTTTCTCTTTGTAGACGATGTTCTCGGTCCAGCTCGCGCCAGCACCGCTCAAGATCACCGCGCGATAATTGGGCTCCAGCCAGGCGACGAGCGGCGCAATGAACGACCCCATCGAGTGACCCATGAGGGCCAGGTCCGTCCCACGTAGCTGCACGGTGCTCGCCACACCCGGACAGTCGGCGGCGTTGATGCTCAGCGTCGGGACGACCCGCGCCAACAAGGCCAGCTCGGCCGCCGACTGGCGCAGGTTGTCGCGCAGCGCGTTGGCGTTGAAAATATTGAACACGGTGAATTGCTCGTCGGCGCCAGCCGGATTGCGTAGCCCGCCGAGCGGTCCGTCGACCTCGATGCCCGCCCAGCCCACCTTGGCAAACTCCATGGCCGGGCCGGTGCCGGGCGCGATGGACGGGCCGCCGTTGGTGGCGCGCGGCCCACGGTCGACGAGCGGACGGTCGCCACCGCCGCCGGTGCGCACGAACACCACCGTCGGCCAGCCACCTTGCGGCATCGGCAAGCGCGGCACGGTGACCACCAGATTGGCCTCTTCCATGCTCTGCAAGATGGGCTTGCCCTCGGCGTCGAACGTCCAGCCGCCGCCCGTGGTGGAGAACGGCGACTTGCCGGCCTGATACACCGGCATCTCGATGGTGCTGTGGTAGACGCAGAAATTGTCGAAGACTTCCTGACGCACAAAAGCCGTCTTCGGCGCCGGCAGCGGCAGCGCCCGCATGGCGTCGGCAACTGTGGACAATGCGGTCTCGGTCGTATCGGTGCGGAACACGGTGAGCGCAGCAATTTCTGACGCTGGAATGCTCGCGCCGGGCAACGCCGCCAATGCGGTCTGATAGGCGGTGTAGGTGCCGTCACTGAGGCCAGACGGACGTCGCCCAGCGACGAGGTCACGCAACATGGCTGGCGCCCCTACCGCGCGACCGTGGGAGTCTTTGACCGTGTTGCGAACGCCAGCCACATAGAGCGTCCCCGGCCGCAGCGGCATGCCCTGCACCGGCACCAGCGTCAGCACATGCGGCGCGCCAAACGGACCCCCGTCGGCCTGGAATGTCGCCCAGACCTGACGTCGCTGACCAAAATCGGGAGCCGAGCTGTCGACCGACAGCAAGAACACCGACGACGTCGGCTTGGCGCTGCCCACCAGATCCGGCAACGTCGTCGGATCCAGATCGTCGCTGAACGGAAACACCAGCGAAGACGCCTGCCCAAACCCGCGCGCGTCCGACGCCAGCATGGCCCGCGCCTGCTCGACGAGCGCAATGCCGTCGGGGTTGGGAAATCCGGACACATCGATATGCCCATCAGCCAGACGCAGGTCTTCGTTGGGGAACGGCGCGTCGTAGAAGGCCTTGCGCGGCAGCGACCACTTTGACTCGGTGACCGGACCAGAGGTACACGCCCCACAAGCCAGGCCAGCCACCAAAAAACGCCCCAGGAGAAGTCGCGCGAGCCTCATGTGACCACAGTATACTCTCCGACCATGCCTGGTTCCCCATGCCGGTAATTCACTACGCCGACCACCGCGCCAATCCCGCCGCCTGGGCGCGCGCGTTGTCGATCTCCACCGAAGCCGTCGAGCTCTATCTGAAATGCGACGTCATCGATCTGCACATCGACTCGTTCATCTGGGCGCGCATCCTCGGCTACGACCTCACCAAGCGACACGGCCACGGGCTTCTCGGCGCGCGCTTCTACAGCCAGGTGGATCTGCCGCGCTTGCGTGAGGCCTGCATCACCGGCGGCATCTGGGTCATCACCACCAACCCGTTGCGCGGCGGCAAAGGTCGCGCCCGCGCCTTTGGTCGCAACCTCACCAAGCTGCGCGCCATCCTCGAGTCGGTGCCGGAAGAAGTCGCCATCGTCCGCAACCTCACCGAATATCGCGCCGCGCGCGCCGCCCACAAACACGGCGCCTTCATCGGCGTGCAAGGCGGCAACGCCGTCGACACCAGCCTCGGCGAAGGCCCGGATGCGGTGGACCTCCTCGGCGACCTCATCGTCCGGGTCACACTCGTACACCTGTCCAACTCGCGCCTCGGCCACACCTCGGCGCCAGGCGGCGGCGACGGCACGCTGTCCAACGCCGGACGCAGCTATATCGAGCGGCTCAACGCGCGCAAGATCTTCGTCGACCTGGCCCACATCCACCGTCGCGGCTTCTTCGAGGCGCTCGAGGTCCACGACAAGAGTCAGCCGATCATCGTCACCCACACCGGCGTCTCCGGCGTGCACAAACACTGGCGCAACCTCGATGACGAACAACTGCGCGCCGTCGCTGACACCGGCGGCACCGTCGGCGTCATGTTCCACTCGCCATTTTTGGGCGGACCTTTGTGGGGCTGCAAGAGCGCGCTCATCGCCGACCACCTCGATCACATCGTCAAGACCGTCGGTGAGGACCATGCGTCGTTGGGCAGTGACTGGGACGGGGCCATCATCACGCCGCGCGACATGCCGACCTGTCTCGAGCTGCCGCGTTTGGTCCAACACCTGCTCGACCGTCGCTGGTCGGCCGAACGCGTGATGAAGGTCATGGGCGGCAACTGGCTGCGCACCTTGTCCCACCTCCGCCCCTAGCTTTCGAGAACTTTCGCCAGACCCAGACGTCTCAGACGTATGCTGCAGGGGAGGCTCTCGTGAACCGTCGCCAATTCCTCAAGAGTTTGACGAGCACGTTGGCTGCGACGGTGGTAGGTCCGGCCCTGTTGCGGCGCGCGTTTGGTGATGCCGCGGTCCCGACGGGCGAAGCCGTGGACGTCGACGGCAAGAATCTGCCAGTGGCCAATGCGTTCGAGAAGGCGCGCGCCGGCAAACGCGGAGTCCTGGTGTTGGTCATCCCCGCCGAGAAAAAGACCTACGAGGCCGGTGACGACAACCCGTGGGAGCGCGGCCGCGTGTACGGCGAATGGCTCAATCACGGCTCCGACGCGCAGCTCGCGCCCCTCGGCACCGTCGAAGTCGTAGCGGCCAAGATGGCCGACCTGCGGGCAGAGATTCCGTCGTTGCCAGCAGGCGAGCCGCTCTTCGTGCTCGTGGAACCCGACGGCTCGGCCCGCGCGCTCCATGTCGCGGTGCCGAGCTATCCCCCGTTTGGCAGGCGCGGCTCTGCACCCTTTGACTCCGCCATCGACGACGCCGTCTCCAAAAGACGCATCGCGGCCGTCGGTGGGCTCATTCAGCGCAGCATCGCGGTGCCCGCCGCTGCAGTCCCCATGCTGGCCGCACAGGTACGCGCCAAGCTGGTCAAGCAACGGGTGCCGGGAAGCTTCTGGGCCAATGCGTCCGGTTGCGGCAGCCGCATCGAGGGTGACGAAGAGTCGATGATGGTGGCGTGTGGCATGGGTCACGTGCCGGCGAAGTCGTCGCGATTTTTGTATCTGTATGCCCACACACCCGCGCAGCAGCGGAAGCTGAAAAAGGCCAAGTCGCTATGACGACGTCGCGTCGGCAATTTTTGAGAGGCTCGGTGGGTGTCGTCGGTGCCACGGTCATCGGCGCGGCTTTTTTGCGGCGCGCGTTCGGCGATACGGCCGTGCCTGCCGGCGCAGCGGTGAATCTCGGCGGCAGCGACGAGCCGGTCCGCTCTGCCTTCGAACGCGCTCGGAGCGTACACCGCGGCGTGTTGGTGCTGGTCATTCCCAACGACAAGCTGCCCAACCTGCCCAAAGACCACGAGGGCGTCTGGGAGCGCGGCCATATCTACGGGGAATGGCTGAATCACGGCTCCGACGCGCAGCTCGCACCGTCGGCCACCGTCGAGGTGGTGGCCGCGACGATGGTCGATCTGCGCAATGCACTGCCGTCGCTGAATTGGCCAAGCGGTGAGCCGCTCTTCATCCACGTGGACGTCGCCGGCACGGTGCGCGCCCTCGAAGCCAAGGTGCCGCGTCACAACACGTACATGCGCGGCGCGGAGCGGGCCAGCGGCCCGACGGAGGATGAGCTCTCGGCGAACCGCATCGCCATCGTG
>Ga0123338_10000461_pt1 | contig 41523 bp, 34 predicted proteins | sample grotaG_FD_89793 | JGI IMG/M metagenome (GOLD analysis project Ga0123338, IMG submission 89793) | Glacier valley bacterial and archeal communities from Borup Fiord, Nunavut, Canada, to study Microbial Dark Matter (Phase II) -... | ecosystem: Environmental > Aquatic > Freshwater > Ice > Glacier ...
GTCAGCAAGGGCGCGGCCTATGACGAGCGCGCCGACCACCGGTCGTGGCTGGCGATGCAGCAGTTTTTCACGGAGACGTTCGCGGCACGCAAATAGGTGTGGCATCGTTCGGGGATGGAGCTCACGCGTAGACAGTTGGTGGCTGCGGTTGGTGGTGTGATCGGTGCGGCGGCATTGGCCAAAGTGGCCGAGGCCGACGAGGTGAAAAAGCCGGCCAAGCCGCCGATTGCGCCGCCGTCGGCCAAAGAGCTGGAGGTCGCGCGCACCGCGGCGGCGTGTATCGCCACTGGCGAAGCCTGCGCTGCGCACTGTGCACGCCAGCTCGCCGTCGGCGATACGACGATGGCCAACTGCAACACGCGGGTGCACGAGATGCTGGCCACGTGCAAGGCGATGTTGTCGCTGGCAAGCTCGGGCTCGTCGCTGTCAAAGGCGATGGCGGCGATTTGCGCGGATGCGTGCAAGGCCTGTGCGGAAGCCTGCAACGAGCACAAGGCTCACTTCGCGCACGGGATGCACATGGAATGTAAGGCCTGTCTGGACTCGTGTTTGGCCTGTGAGAAAAGCTGTCGCGAGCTGGCCAAGGGCTGAGCCTTCAGCACGGCAGCTTCGCCCACGTATCCGCGTCGAACTCCTCGACCAGCAAATCCACCATCGCCCGCACTGCCGGCGACACATTTCGCGCACTCGGATAGACGGCCATCGGCATGACCGGCGGCGGCGCAAAGGCCGTCAAGACCTCGGTCAATTGACGCGCGCGCAAGGCGGTGTTGGCATGCATCCTCGGCAAGCGCGCGATGCCGACATTCCCCACCGCCAGCGCTTGTAAAACGCGGAAGCTATTGACGCTGATATGCGGCGTCACCGTCACGGAACGGACCTTGGTGCCACGGCCTTCCAAAAACGGCCACTGCGTCGGCGTGCGTGAGCCGGTCATGATGAGACAACGGTGCTCGACGAGGTCCTGCGGGGTCTTGGGCGTCCCTAGCCGACGTAGATAGCCTGGGCCAGCGACGATGAGCTGCTGTTGCGGGCCCCCGAGGCGTCGCACCACCAGCCGCGAATCGACCATGGGCCCGATGCGGATCGCGAGGTCATATCCCTCCTCGATGAGGTTGACCTGCCGGTCGACGAGATCGACCTCCACCTGGACGTCGGGATAGCGCGCGGCATAGGCGACCAACAGCGGGCCAAACAGGCGCATGCCGAGCTCGAGCGGCGCCGTCATGCGCAGCCGGCCACTCGGATGCGCCTGTAGCTTGCCGACCAGCGTCTCCGCGTCGACCAAAGCCGCCAGCGCTGGCGCCACCTCGCGATGAAAGCTGGCGCCAATATCGGTCAGCGCGACGCTGCGCGTGGTCCGCTCGACGAGCCGAACGCCGAGATGGTCTTCGAGCAGCGTCAGTCGCTGGCTCAGCGCCGACTTCGATACCCCGAGGGCCAGCGCCGCGGCGCGAAAGCCACGGTGCTCGACGACAGCGAGAAAGGCCACGATGTGGTTGGGATCGGCCGCGCGCATTGTCCGCATCCAAGGACAATAAATCCCGTTCTGGTCTATTGTCCATCTACACCGCAAGCCCCAAGCTGGTCTTCTCTCTGATTCGAGGATCCTCATGACGCTGTTTTCGTCCTTCCAGCTCGGTCCGCTCTCGCTCCCCAACCGCGTGGTCATGGCGCCGATGACCCGCAGCCGTGCCGTCGGTGGCGTGCCCAACGAGCTGATGCGCGACTACTACACCCAGCGGGCCTCGGCCGGCCTCCTCATCACCGAGGCCACCGCGCCGTCGCCGAACGCGCTCGGCTACGCTCGCATTCCCGGCCTGTTTTCGGCGGCACAGACGGCCGGCTGGCGGGTGGTCACCGACAGCGTGCACCAGGCTGGTGGGCGGATCGTCGCCCAGGTCATGCACACCGGGCGCGTCGGTCATGCGCTCAACCTACCGCCAGGCGGCCGGGTGGTCGCGCCCAGTGCCGTCGCTGCCGCCGGCAATATGTGGACCGATGTCGAGGGCATGCAGCCGATGCCGCAGCCGGAGGAGATGACCGAGGCCGATCTGGGCGCCGCGCGCGGCGAGTTTGTCGAGGCGGCCAAGAACGCCGTCGCCGCCGGCTTCGACGGCATCGAGCTGCATGGCGCCAACGGCTACCTCATCGAGCAGTTCCTGCATCCGCACAGCAACCGGCGCACCGATGGATATGGCGGCAGCGTCGAGAAACGGGCCCGCTTCGTGCTCGAGGTCGTCGACGCTTGCGCCGCCGCCATCGGCCGGGACCGGATCGGCATCCGTTTGTCGCCGTTCAATACCTTCAACGATCTCCCGCATCACGACGCGTTCGAGGCGCAGTACACGACGCTGGCGCGTGGGCTCCGCGGGCTGCTCTATGTGCACCTCGTGCGCAACGCCAACCCTGGCTTTCCGTCGACGATGGCGGCCATTCGGCGCGAGTTTGGCGGGCCGGTCATCTTGAACGGCGGCTTCGACGCCCACAGCGCCGAGGCCGCGCTCGAGGCTGGCCAGACCGATCTCGTGTCTTTCGGTCGCGCCTTCATCGGCAACCCCGATCTGGTCGCCCGCATGAAGGCGTCGGCAACGCTGGCCGCGCCCGATCAAGCCACGTTCTACACCCCCGGCCCGCAAGGCTACGTCGACTACCCGACGCTGTAATCCACGTCACACCGTGGCCGGACCTTCATGGCTGCGTCGTCGCCATGAAAACCACGATGACGTCGTTGCTGCTGGTGTTGTCGCTCTCGGGGTGCTTTCCGTCACACGAGGTGGTGGGTCTGGCCAAAGAGGTGGTGAGCCTCGGCGAAGATGTCGTGGTGCTGGCCATCGTCGTCGGGCCGACGCTGGTAGAGGTGGCGGGGATCATCGCCGTGGATCTCGTGCGCGACACGGCTCACTCGATCGTTCGCTGTTACGACCAGCACCACCAGGTCATCTTCGAGAGCGAGCTCGACCTACCAGCGTCGACGCGAGCGGTCCTTGTGCCGATGCGCAAACACGTTTTGACGCGCTCTTGCTGGCCGCCATGCAATGCGACGGCGCCTGTGACGCCGAGACGCTGGCTTTGCACCAAACTGCCGACGAGATCCGGGCCTGCCGCCAGGTTTTCAGGGCAGCGCTCTCAGCCTTTTGGCCAGTCGAAGCCGAGATCGTCGAGGACCATCTCGATGTTGTCGAAGGCCAGCGGGTGCAGATCCGCAGGCGGCTGCCAGTTGGCGACTTCTTCGACGGTTGCAAGGCCGTGCTTCTGCAAGATCTGGCGGGTGCCAATCGAGAAGTCTTCGACGTCGAGGATCGATTGCGCCATCTGGTCTCGAGGCTCCGCTGTCGGGAGGGTGCGGTCAAGATTTTCGTACGGCTGGTCGAGACATGTCCTCGCAATGGGACATGTGGGCCATTTTCGCGGGGCCTATGATCGGCTATGGGTACTCTACGAAGCTGGTTGGTCGCGGTTGGCGTGTCGTGTTCTTTGTTGGGGTCGACGTCGACGTTTGCCGACCAGGCCGACGCGGGCGCGCCGTTCGGGATGCTCGAGCTGGTCGACGAGATCCGGTGCGGTGATCCCGCCGATTCGCATGCCTTGATCGAAGATCCTGTCGGCGGATCTTCGGTGGTGACGCTGTTGGGACAGCCAGCGCGCGTGCTCTTGCCCAATCATGTAGCCAAGCTGTTTGCGTACAAGATCGGCGCTGGCAAGGGCATCGTCGCCGGCCAGGCGTATCTGTTGGTGGTCGAATACCCCGATGATCTGCCGCGCACCACGGTGGTGGTCAATCGTGGCGCCGATTTCAAGCGCGCGTTCTCGACGGGAACGGCGATTGGCGATGCGCGCGAGCAGTTTGCCTACCCCAGCCCGGAGTCGATGAAATATCCGCAAACCCAGACCTGGCAATCGTTCCGGCAGTTGTTCTATCTGCACGAGCATATCGGTGGGCTCAAGGGGATTCGCAGCGCGTCCGATTCGGCGCGACCGGATGGTCCCAATGACGGGTTTTTGGTCACCATCGGGCAATTCCGCGATGTCGGAAATCCGCTCGAAAACGGTGCCGCGGTGGGCCGTATTCGGCTATTCGCGATCGACAACCCAGCGCAATACGACGTGCCGCTGCATTTTCCACCCGCTGATCTACCGCGCCGGCATCTGTTCTGGCGGGAGGAAATGGCCGACGAGGCCATCGGTGCGACCGATCCTTTGCAGCGCGCGTTCTCCGACCCGGTCAAGTGGTACGAAGCCAAGGTCAAGCTGGCCAAGTTCCTGGGCATGAATACGTTCAGCAAGGACCTACTCGAATTCGGCCATGTGCAGGGTTGGGATACGACCATTCATGGCGGAAATGCCTGGAACTATATGTCCGCGGTACCGGATATACGGGCGTTGTGGGCCAATATTCTCGATATGGTGAACAAAAACGGCATGGATGTCTTGCCGTACTACGAATACAAAGGCGCGCTCGGCAGCGGTATGAACGGTGATAAGTCGCTCGGTATACAGCATCGCTGTCGGCCGCTGGCCGATCGTCCCAATGACTTTTATACCGGCGTATCCTGGACCGAGCCGTTTTGCGTCGATATCAGTGATCCAGATACGTTGGCCGACGCCAAGCTGTTGCTCGACGCCACCATCTTGCAATATCGAGCCAAAGTCCCATTCGTAGGCGCGTGGTTTCGTACCCGTGTGACTAGCTGGCCAGTGAGCTTCACCGACGCGGCGCTAGCGCGTTTCTCGACGCAGACCGGCACCGCGGCCACCCGCGCCAACCTCGTCGCCGATCCGACCTTGCTCGCCAAGTATCACGCCTGGTATTTCGACCAGCGCCAAAAGTTCGTGGTGGCCTTGCGGGACTATTTGCGCACCAGCGGTTTGCCGAATGCCGAGCTGTTGGTGACGTCGTATCACGCGGAGAGTTTGCCGGCCGTGGGCGAGCCATCGGGTGTCGTCACCGACGATGTGCCGGCCTGGTCGGCGATCAATGCCGTGATGCCGTGGACCAATCGATATGGGGCGCTCGACTATGTCGATTGGCTCAAGCAGGGCCGGTTCGCCGATGGCATTCTGCGTATGCCGCTGCCCGATCCGGCGGATCTTGCAGCTGCCAAGCAGGAGCCTTCACACGCCACGCCGCCCGCGGATCCGGAGGCCTACAAAACGGTCGACGGCGTGATGATGACCATGCCCTTCTCGCGGCTATTTACCGTCGCTGACACGGCGCTGATGGAGAAGTTTCGCGCGCCGAGTGGCCTCGCCATGATCCGCCATTTCGCGCTCAATGAAGATCAAGGCAGTGGGGAGAGCGCGGTGACCGGCAGCCCAGCGCCCATGGACGGCAAGCTCGGCTATTTCGACACCGATGTCGACCGCGCCGGCCCGTACTCCATGCTGGCCGAGGCGCGCGCGGTGGCCAACGGCGATCCGCGCTATATCGGCTATCTGGCGGCGACCAGCTTCAGCCGCGGGTTTCCGGAATACAGTCGCGCATTCGATGCCGCGTTTCTCGCGCTGCCTGCCTCGCCGAGTACGGTGGTCGCAGGCGCCGCCAGCGACGGCGAAGTCGTCGTTCGTGAGATCAAGACGACCAACCACGGGACCTATTACGCGGTCGTAAATACGTCGATGTTGGATAAGAAGGCCATTGCGATCACCTTGCCCGCGACCGGTCCAGTCACCGATCTGGTCTCGGCCCAACCGCTCTCCAGCACCACCTTCGACTTCTATCCCGGCCAGCTTCTCGCGCTACACGTCGGTGACTTCGGCAGCGATGCTGTCTGGCTCAGCGACGACGGTGGCGTCAATGATCCCATGCCGCAAGTGCATGGCTGCGGCTGCCGCATCTCCGACACCAGCGGTCCAAGCTCCGGCGCATTTCTCCTGCTCGCTGTCGCCATCCTCTGCTGGGCCAGATCCTCCAAGCGACCGGGCCGGCCGAATAGAAACGGGCGTTGGCCGCGCTAGCCCCCCGAGTCGCGGCCGCGGAGCTCTGCGGAGGTGAAGCTGTCTTCGATGCGGCGGGCGAGGTCGGCGTGCTCTTCGCGGATGCCGGCGGGTAGGCGGTCGCCGAACGACGACAAATAGTCGCCCTGACTGCCGACGGCCTCGCCCCATTCGGCCGTATCGACCTTCAACAAGGTGCGCATGGCGTCGTCGGTGACGTGCAGGCCGGTACGGTCGATGGCGTTGAGTGTTGGCACGAAGCCAATCGCCGTCTCGATGCCTTCGCCCTTGCCGTTGCAGCGGTCCAAGATCCACGACAAGACGCGCAGGTTGTCGCCGAAGCCGGGCCACAAGAACTTGTTGTTGTCGTCGGTGCGGAACCAGTTGACGCGGAAGATCTTGGGCGGCTGGGTGAGCTTCGCGCCGACCTCGAGCCAGTGGCCGAAGTAGTCGCCCATGTTGTAGCCGCAGAACGGCAGCATGGCCATCGGGTCACGGCGCAGTACGCCGACTTTTCCCGTCGCTGCGGCTGTAGTCTCCGACGACAACGTGGCGCCGAGGAAGGTGCCGTGCCGCCAGGTACGCGACTGATAGATGAGTGGGACCCGTCGCTGCCGACGTGCGCCGAACAACATGGCGTCGATCGGCACGCCGTTGGGGTTTTCGAACTCCTTGGAGATCGACGCACACTGGGCGGCCGGCGTGGTGAAGCGGCTGTTGGGATGCGCGGCTTTGTCGGGCGAGGCCGGGGTCCAGGGCCGTCCCTGCCAGTCGAGGGCCTCGGCGGGTGGCGGATCGTCATGGCCTTCCCACCAGGGCGTGCCGTCGCTGCGGAGGGCCACGTTGGTGTAGATGGTGTTGGCCTTGATCATCTCGAAGGCGTTGGGGTTGGTCTTGTGGCTGGTGCCAGGCACCACGCCGAAAAAGCCGGCTTCGGGGTTGACCGCCCACAACCGCCCGTCGGTGCCGGGCCGGAGCCAGGCGATGTCGTCACCGACGGTAAACGCCTTCCAGCCCGGCATGCTCGCCGGCGGCACCAGCATGGCCAGATTCGTCTTGCCGCACGCCGACGGGAAGGCCGCCGTCACATAGCGCAGCTCACCATCGGGCCGCTCGAGTCCCAAGATCAACATGTGCTCGGCGAGCCAGCCTTCTTTGCGGCCGAGCCAGCTGGCGAGGCGCAGCGCCATGCATTTTTTGCCGAGGAGCGCGTTGCCGCCGTAGCCGGAGCCGATGGACCACACGGTGTTGGATTCGGGGAAATGACAGATGAAGCGGCGCTCGGGGCTGAGGTCGCCGAGCGAGTGCAGACAGCGGGTGAAATCGTCGCTGGCGCCGAGGTGATCGAGCGCGACTGCGCCGACGCGGGTCATGATCCGCATGTTGAGGACGACATATTTGCTGTCGGTGATCTCGATGCCGACCTTGGAGAAGCGCGAGCCGGGAGGGCCCATCAGGAACGGCACGACATAGAGCGTGCGGCCCTTCATGCAGCCTTGGTAGAGCGGCGTCAGCTTGGCCTTGGCGTCGGCGGCCGACATCCAGTTGTTGTTGGGGCCGGCATCCTCTTTCTCGTCGCTACAGACGAAAGTCAGGTGCTCGGTACGGGCCACGTCGTGTGAGGCCGAGCGATGCAGGTAACAGCCGGGGAGCTTTTGTTGGTTCAGCTCGATGAGCTCGCCCGATTTCAGGCACGCGTCGGTGATGCGGGCCCGTTCGGCCTCGGTGCCATCGCAGTAGACCACGGCATCGGGGGTGACCAGTGCGGCGATTTCGTCGACCCATTTGGCGACGTGGGCATTGTGGGGCTTGGTCATGGGCGAGAACGATACCATTGTTGCTCGGAACCCTGAGAGGGTTCCGAACCTCCGACGCGGCTAGTGTTGCTCGGAACCCTGAGAGGGTTCCGAACCTCCGACGCTGCGCGCGGGCAAAGCCCGACGCTGCGCTACGGAAAGAGGCGGCCAGCGACGAGACGTAGGCGCCTGGCGGCGATTCTTTCGGCGAAGACTTCGTCGTGCGTGGCGATGAGGGAGAGGCCGCCGCCACGGGTGTGCTCGGTGACGAGGCCCGCCAACGCAGCCATGGCGGTGGCGTCGAGACCGTTGGTCGGCTCGTCGAGGAGCAGGAGCTTGGGACTGCCGATGAGCGCCGCCGCTAGACAGGTTCTCCGTCGCTGGCCGAGCGATAGCGCCGCGACGCGCCGGCCGCTCAGGCTGGGCCAGTCGAGCATGTCCAGGATTTGCGCTGGCGGACGTGCTGCGCGCTTGAGTGCGGCGACCAGGTCCAGATATTCGTCGGGTAGGAGATGTCCGGGCGGATCGGCGGCCTCCGGTACGTAGCCGATTTGGCGTCTGGTGGCGGGCTCGAAGAGAGAAGCGCCGTCGAGCGTGGCGCGTCCCCCGTCGGCGCGCAAGACGCCTGCCAGGACCGACAGCAGCGTGGATTTGCCAGCGCCGTTGTCGCCGAAGACCGCCACTGCGCCCGGCTCGTCGACGGTGAGCGACAGATCGCAGAGGATGGGCCGGCCACCGAGCTGTTTGTCGAGATGTTCGAGGTGCAGGTTCATCGATTCACTTCCGGGTCCTCTCGCGGCACGGAGCCGAGCGTGGCCCCAAGGCCCGCGGTGAATAGCAGTGGGCCAGCCCACCGACCGAGAAGACCGGCCAACATGGCCGAGCCGAGACCGAGCGCGGCGATGCGCAGCGCGTCCGAGCCGGGTTTCGTCTCGCCACGCGGCCGGGCCAGTCTGCCGGCCAGCGCACCGACGCCAGCGCCGGCAAGAATCTGCGCAGCGACGGCGAACGCGGATAGACCAAGCGCATAGCCGCTCAGCGCCGCATGCCAGGCCGCCAGCGCCGCACCGACCAGCGCCGTCGCTGCGCCGAGCGCCCAGACCCTGGTGGCGGCGGTGGTGCCCGTGGTGGTCCAGACCCAGCGGGCGCGACGTTCTACGTCGAGCAGAAACAACGCTGCGCCGCCAGCGCCCAGCGCAGCGACGAACGCGGCCAGTCCTGTTGCCAGGGAGCCCGCTGAGGCCGGCGAGAGATCGTTATTGGCAGCGCCGAGCCAGGCTGCGCCTGCGGCCGCCGTGGTGAACAACATCGCGCGCAAAAGCGGCAGCCGATGCTCCCGCGCCAGGCCGAGCAGATGTGTCATGGCCAGTGCCAGCGACGGAGAATGTGGCAACGGCAGCCGCCAGTCGCGGGCGGCCCGCTCGGGAACGGCTGCAAAAGCCTCCGAGCCCATCACCAGCACGGCCAGCACTGCCGTCGCTGCTGCCTCTGCATGCCAGCTTGGTAAGCTCACGGCGACGAGTGTCGCCACGGCCGCCACCAAGCCCAACAGGCGACGCGGCGGCCAACACGCAGCCAGGGCCAATGTCGTCGCTGCCGAGGTCGCTCCCAAGGCCGCCATCGTCCCCGCCCCACGCGCATGCAAGATCAACCACGGCAGCTGCGCCAGCCAAGCCAGCGCCAGATGCGGCGCGATCAGGGTCACCCGGGCGACGGGCAAACTGCGCAAGAAGAACAGCTCGCGGGGCGAGAAAGCCGCCTGCACCAAAGGCCGCGCCGCCGCCACCCAGGCCAACCACAGCCCGCCGCGCCACCACGGCGACGCATGCATGATGCCGATCACGTTGCGGGCCTTCATGCCGTTGCCGCCAAACAAGACGGCAGCCGTCACGCCGAGGCCAACATAGAGCGGCGCCGCCCGTCGAGCCAGCTCCCGCCCAGCGACGGTAAACACCACCCGCGCCACGGCCGTGCTTCGCAAAGTCGCCACGTCCACCAAACATCCAACCACGCCGCGTCATTCCCGGCCGGTCAGAAGGTGTGTTGAAGCACCAGGGACAGCTGGCTGGCCGCTGTGTTGTCTTTGGTCTGGTTGTGCGTCTGTGTCGACGAGACCGATTCTGCGGTCTGGGCCGGAATGCGGCTGGTGTAGTCGCCGTAGACGACGCCGCCGAAGCCGATGATCTCGTCGGCGGTGGAGTAGAGGGTGTAGCGGTGCGCACCTTCGTAGCCGCTCGTCGCTGCGAGGTTGTCGAGGAAGGCCGAGCGGCCGATGACCGCGGTACCGACGAGGGTGCCTGGGTAGAGGCCATTTTGGGCGTCGCAGGTGGGAACAGCGACGGCGGCGAAGCAGCTGGTCAGGCCGAGGTTGGCGCCGGAGATGCCGACGAAGGTGTCGATGGAGCCGCCAAGAGGCGCGCCGACGCTGTAGGCGCCTTGGTCGTCGGCGCTGCCGCCGAGGATGGCTTTGCGCGCCAAGGTCACGCCCATCGAGTGCGCGACGACGTCGAGTTTGCCGGCACCGGTGTAGGCGAGGACAGCCTCGAGAAAGCGGCGCGTGCGCAGCACGTTGGCTTTGCTGTGTTGCTGCAGCGACGCCTGGTTGGCATCGGCGGGGCCCCAGGTGGTGGCATAGAGCTCGGCGCGGCTGTAGCCGTGGCTCTCGAAGTACGCCAGCGACGAGGTCCAGCCGGTGAGCGTGCCAGCCCCGAGAGCGCGGTCGGAGTTGCCGTGGATGAAGACCACTGGATCGTGCGCGAGCACCTGGCCGGGGCAGGCGCGGCCGCCGAAGCTGCCGCCCGAGAGCGTGTCGCGGGCAAAGTCGTCGGCGGCGTAGCCGTGGTTGTTGAGCCAGTCGCGAAAATCGACGCTGAGCCCGACCGGCGCCGCGCCCGGTGGGCATACGGCCAGATCCGGCCCAACGCCAAGATCGTCGACCGGGCTTCCGTCGCTGTTGACGATCGTTCCGCCATCGCGCCACACCACGGCGCTGAAGTCCCAAGGTGCACCGACGCCGCTATCGCAGCCGGCCAGCAACAGCAACAGCAACAGCCGCACTTATGGCGTGACGGTCAGCGTGATCTCGCCGAAGACCGTGCCGACGGTGGCACGAATGGTGACGGTGCCCATGGCCACGCCAGTGCAAAGACCTTTGGTGGTCACGTCGTCCACCGTGGCCAGCGTCTCGTCCATCGATGTCCAGGATGCGGCGTCGGTGACGGGCTTGCTGGTGAAGTCCGAGTAGTGCCCGGTGGCGGTGAGCGGCGTGGTCGCGGCAACCGCCACCGACGGAGAATCGGGGCCGAGCGAGATCGACTGCAAGACCGGATCCGTGATGGTCAGGGTGGCGGTGTTCATGACGCCATTGAGCGCCGCGGTGATGGTGACGCTCCCTTTGATGATGCCGGTGGCGATGCCTTGCTCGGGGTCGGCGTTGGAGACGGTGCCCATCGAGTCGTCGGAGGAGCTCCAGTTGACCTGCTTGGTGATGTCTTGCGTGGTGCTGTTGGAGTAAGTGCCGAGCGCGGTGAACGGTGTGGTCAGGCCGGCGGCCACGCTCGTCGAGCCAGGGTTGATCTGCAAGGAGACCAGCGTGATGGCGCGTCCGGTGAACAGCGTCGTGCCAGTGATGGGCGTCGCGCCGACTCCGTACGAGGCTTTGACGGTGACGGTGCCGGCGGCGAGCGCCTTGATCTGGCCCTGGGAGCCGGATGCATTGGACACCGGCGCGATGGTGTCGTCGCTGGAGGCCCAGGTGACCTGCGTGGTGAGGTCCTGCGTGCTCGCGTCGGAGTAGTGTCCAGTGGCAGTAAGTTTCTCGGTGGTGCCGACGACGACCGAGTCATTGTCGGGCAGAATGGTGATGGTCTGCAGCGCCGCCGCCGTCACCGTGACCAGCGTGGTGCCCTCGATGGTGCCGAGCTTGGCCTTGATGGTGGCCGTGCCGAGCACCAGGCCCGAGACGGTGCCGTAGTCGGTGCCGTTCGAGACCGGCGCGACGGTTTCGGCCGACGAGCTCCACGACACCGTCGAGCTGATGCCCTTGGTGGTGTTGTCGGAGTAGTGCGCGATGGCGCGCAGGCGCAGCGACGTACCGAGGGCGATCGCCGGCGTCACTGGCGTGATGGTGATGCTGTTCAAGACTGCGTCGGTGACGGTGAGCGTCGTCGAGCCGGACTTGGTGACGGTGCCGACGGTGATCGTCGCGGTGATGGTGGTGGGCCCAAGCGCCAGGCCCTGCGCCGTGCCTTTGTCGACGGTGGCGTTGGAGATCTGGGCGATGCTGGTGGCGCTCGACGACCAGGTGACCTGCGCCGTCAGATCTTGCGTGGAACCGTCGGAGTAGCTGCCGGTCGCGTGAAAGACCTGCGCGGTGCCGTTGGGCAGGCCGGGGTTGGTCGGCGTGACCGCCACCGAGCTCAGCGTGGCCTGGGTTACCGTCGCTGTGACCTTGCCACCGACGCCCATCGCGGTCGCCGTGATCTGGACCGATCCTGGCGTCTTGGCGGTCAAGAGACCCTGCGAGCCGGCGCTGTTGCCGATGGTCGCGATCGCGCCGTCGGCGGTGGTCCAGGTGGCGTCGGTGGTGAGGTCCTGCGTGGATCCGTCGGAATAGATGCCGGTGGCCATGAGTGGGGTGTTGGTGCCGGCCGCCAGCGACGGTGCCGATGGAGTGATGGCGATGGTCTGCAAGGTGGCGGTGGTGACCGTGACCAGTGTCGCGCCGCTCTTGGTGGCAAAGGAGGCCGTGATGGTGCTGTTGCCGACGCCCTGGCCGGTGACGACTCCGCCAGCGACGGTGGCGATCGAGGTGGGGTTGGCCGTCCAGGTCACCTGGTTGGAGATGTCGAGCGAGCTGCCGTCGGAGTAGGTGCCCACGGCTTTCAAGGTGGCGTTGGTGCCTTTGGCAATCATGGGGTTGACCGGCGACACCATGATCGATTGCAGCGTGGCCGCACTGACGGTGAGCTGCGTCGACGCGGTGGTGGGGCCCAGCGTCGCGGTGACGGTGCCCGTGCCCATGGTGCTGGTCTTGGTGTCGGCGGCGCCGTGCTGGGTGACGTTGTCGATGGCCGCCAGGCTCGACGGTGTGACCGCCCAGGTGACCTGTGTTGTCAGGTCCTGGGTAGAGCCGTCGGAGTAGGTGCCGGTGGCGACGTAGCGCACGACCGAGCCCTTCGGGACCACGGTGCTGACCGGGGTGACGGTCATGTTGCTGAGGGTGGCGGCGGAGATGACGGCGTCGATCTGGCCGGTGACTTTGTTCGAGCCAGCGCCCTTGTCGGCAATGACCTGGATGGTGGCCGGCATGAGCGCGGCCAGCTCGCCTTTATTCGCCGCGACGTTGCTGATGGTCGCCTTGCTGCCGTCGCTGGTGCTCCAGTTTACCGACGACGTCAGATCCTCGCGTGAGCCGTCTGTATAGATGCCGGTAGCGAAGAAGCGGCGGGTGAAGCCGGCCGCGACGCGGGAGTTGGTCGGCTCCACCAAGATCTGAGTCAGCGCCGGCACGACGACAGCGACGGTGGCCATGCCGGTGATGGTGGACTTGGTGTCAGTGGCGGTGATGCTGACCGAGCCGACCGCAACCGAGCTGACGATGCCACGGCTGCCGGCGGCGTTGCCGACGGTGGCGATGTTGGGGTCGGTGGTGGCCCAGGCGACGGTGTCGGTGACGTCGGCGGTGGAGCGGTCGGAGTAGGTGGCGGTGGCCTTGAGCCCGCGGATGGCGCCGAGCGGCAACAACAAGGGATTGGGGGTAATGCTGATCGACAACAGGCGCACCGCGGTGACAGTGACGCGGCAGTCGGCGGACTGGCCGTTGAGCGCCGCCGACACCACCGCGGTGCCGATGGCCTTGCCGGTGACGAGGCCACGCGTGCCAGCGGTGTTGTCGACGCCCACCAAATTCGCGTCGTTGGTGGTCCAGGTGGCGGAATCGGTGACGTCCTCGATGGTGCCGTCGGAATAGACACCTTGCGCCGTCACTTGTTGCGCCTGGCCGATCGGCGTCGACAGGCTGTTCGGATTCAAGGTGATGCTGGTAAGCTGACGGCCGAGCCGCACCGTCACGTCGACGCTGCGATCGGGAAAGGCCGCCAGATCGTCGGCGCGGCCGCTGATGACGTCGGTTCCGGCCAACATGCCGGTCACGCGCACGCTGACCGTTTTGCCAACGGCGCTGTCCGGCAAGATCATCGCCACCGACGCGCCAGAGACGATAGGACCGGCGGCGACCAACGGCCGGACGGCAGGCGCGACCACCTGGGTCGTCCCGCGAACGACCTCGAAGCGCAGCTGATCGAGCATCACCCCGTCGTCGAACACGACGGTGATCTGGAACGTCGGCACCTTGGCCACCTGGGTCCCGCAGGCGGCAGCGACGGCAGCGAGCAATACGAGGGCACCGCGCAACAGCACCTTAACGGCCATCGATCGTCCCCAGGCTCCCCGACGGCAAGACCACCGTCGGCTTGGCCAGGCCCACACCGAGGCCCACGCCGAGACCCACTGCGCCGGCGCCGACGATGGTCCACAGCCACCATTGTTTGTAGACGGGTTTCTTCGGCTGCACGTCGGGCTGGCTCATGACCAGCGCCACTGCGGATGCTGCGGCGGCGCGCTGGCGTTCGGCGGCGGCGTTGGCCTCGGCCGCACGGCGCAACGCATCGGCGCGGCGTAGCTCGTCGTTGCGCCGGGCTTCCTCGCTGCGTTTGGTCTCGTCGGTGCGACGGGCTTCGGCGGCGTGTTTTTCGTCCTCGGCGGCTTTCTGTTCCATCTCCACCGCCAGCGATTCGGCGTCAGAGCGGTTGGGCGCGGTGGGCACGAGGCGCAGGTAGTTGCGATAAAAGACGAGCGCCTGGGCGTGGTCGCGCTTGGCCCGCAAGGCCTGGGCGATGTTGAACAACAGCCGCGGTTCTGACGACAGCTCGTAGGCCCGCTTCAGATCCCCGACGGCGCGTTCGTAGTCGCCGAGGTTGTAGGCGGTGATTCCCTTCTTGAACAGCTCGCGAGCCACCCGTTCGTCGTTCTTGGCGTCCTTGGCGTCGGCATGGACGCTGCCCGCAGCCAACACCAACACCACCAGCACCTGACCTAGAAATCTCATTTTTTCTTTTCTGCGAAGGGATCGAGCATGTACTCGCGGCCATGGGCGCCGCCGGGTTTGGCGGATTTCTTGTCCGCCTTCTTCTCGGCTGCCGTCGGTGCGAGCTGATCTAGATTGACTACCAGTTGGAGTTTTTCGCCGGCCGAGGTGTTGAGGTTGGTGTGGTACGGCTTGCGCTTGGCCGCCGTCACGGTCAGCTCGTGGGCGCCGGGTCGGTCGATGGGCAACGTGGCTTCTTGCACATTGTCGGCGACCTTGGCGCCGTCAATCTCGACGAGCGCGGGGACATTGATCTCCAGCTTGAGCTGCGCGGGCAACGGTGCCGCAGGCTCCGCTTTGACCGGCTCGGGCACGGGCTTCGGCGCCTCGAGGACCACCGGCGGTTTCACGGCGACGACGGGCGGTGGCGCGGCGCGATGCATCCCGAGGCCGATACCGAGCCCGAGTACCACGGCGATGAGCAAGGCCAGCGCCGCAATGAGCAACGCGCGCTGCGGCTTTTTGGCAATGGCGTCGAGCGCGGGCGCGGAATTGGTGTGACTGGTCGGCGGCGGCGGGTCAGCGTTTTCGCCCGTCTCGTCGAGGACCGGGGTTCCGGCCGGCGTGGTCTGGGCCAGCGCATGCACACCCGACGAGCGTCGATTGGTGCCGGACAGGTTGGTGATCGGCGTGGGCCCCGTCGGTGTTCGGCGAATCGACACACCCGACGGCGTGGGCGTGCTGCGACGCCCACCGACGCCCGTGATGGCGCGACTCTCGCCGGTGCCGCCACGCGCCATCGACGGAATCGGTGTGGTGCGCCCGGCCAACGTGACCGGAAACTGACCCGATGGATCGGTCGTGCCCACCGACGGGCCACGATACTCTTCGCGGAGCCCGATCAATAGCTGCCCGACCTCGTGCAGCGACGGGCGCTTCTCCATGTCTTTTTCCAGCAAAGACAGGAGCAACATCTCGATGGCCTCGGGTACCTCGGGCCAGATCGAGCGCGGCAGCGGCGGCGGCTCGACGAGATGTAGGGTCACGAGGTCGATGGCGTTGTCGGCGTCGAACGGCAGTCGCCCGAGCAACATCTGATACGCCGTGACCCCAAGTGCATAGATGTCGGTGCGCGCGTCCACGTTCTTGGCGCGTGCCTGCTCCGGCGAGATGTGCGTCGGCGTACCGACGAAGAGCCCGGTCTTGGTCTTGGTCTGCGTGAACTCGGTCGAGGTCAGCTTGGCGATACCGAAGTCGAGCAGCTTCACCACCGTGCGACGGCCACGCACGGTGGTGAGAAAAATATTGTCCGGTTTGAGATCGCGATGAATGATGCCTTTTTCGTGCGCAGCCTCGAGCGCGTCGCAGATCTGGATCAACAGATCGAGACTGTCGACGAAGGGGAGCGAGCCCTCCTCGAGGCGCTGCTGCAAGGTCATGCCCTGCAGCCACTCCATGACCATGTAGCTGCGGCCGTCCTCGAGCTTGCCGAAGGCAAACGCGTCGACGATGTTCGGATGGCCGATCTGATTGACGGCGCGCGCCTCGGAGACGAAGCGCTCGACGGCACCCGGGTCCGCGCACAGTCGGTGGCTCATCACCTTGACGGCGGCTTTTTTTCCGATCACCGTGTGCGTGGCAGCATAAACGGTCGCCATGCCGCCCTCGCCGAGCAGTTGCTCGACGCGGAACTCACCGACCAACGTGCCCGGAGGCAGGTAGATCGAGCTCGGCGGCGACGAAGACGTCTCTTCGCTCATCGAGAAACCAAGGAAGTGTGGAGCGGCAACATGGACGCTCTAGACTGTAGCAACTTGTACTCCGCCGCACTAGCCCAATGGGGGTAGGACATGTCCCCTCTGCTACCGAATCGCTCGTCGGGGCGATGATGTCGGGCCATTGCAGCGAGGACGATGTCGGAGTACATGTCGGATACACGGTGAAGCAGTAGCGGAGGATGGATGTCGGGAGTTACCGTACTTCTGGTCGAGGACGACCCACTGGTCAAGCGGGTGACGGAGCGCATGCTGCACCGCCTCGGTCACAAGGTCGTCGGAGCGTCGTCTCCGTCGGAGGCGCTGTCGGTGCTGGCCAGCTACCCCGACCAGGTCGACCTCGTCCTCACCGACGTCCAGTTGCCCGAGATGCCGGGGCCGGACCTGGTCGTGCGCCTGCTCGCGCTTCGTCCCACCATGCGGGTGATCATCATGTCTGGCGCCCATGTGACCCTCGATCCCGCCGCCAAGTTCGTGGCCACCATCCTGCCGAAGCCTTTTCTCACCGCGGCGCTCGACGCCAAGATGAAGGAAGCGCTCGCGTAACCCGATGAAGGCCTGGCTGTTTGCGCTAGGTCTCCTCGGCGCCGGATGTCGTCCGGCCGCGCTCCGCGTCGTCGCTGCCGAGCACCTCGGCCAGATGCCGAAGCCCGGCGGCATCGACGGCCGTGACGGCGGAACCAGTGGTCGCCTCGGCGCACGCTCGCTCTGGGTCTACGGCGATTCGGTGACGCTTGCCGCCGGCACTTACCCCAGCACCTGGCGCAACAACACCATGTCCTACACCGACGATCTCGACGCCTCAGACGGCATTTCCGGTTTCGTACAGCCAGTCGACTCGCTCGGCGCCCCACGCGAATTTTTCCCGCGCACGCCCGACGAACAAGCCTTCAACGACGCGCATCAGGACTCGGGCGACGGCACCTGTGCGTCTCCGTGCGGCGCGCGCTACGCCATCTGGGGCTCAGGCCCCATCTCCGCCGGCGCCCGAACGTTACTCACCTACGCCAAGGTTTACTCCGAGCCAGGCCCGTTCAATTTCCACATCGTCGGCAGCGCGCTGGCCGTCCTCGACGATGTCGACCTCGGGCCCAGCCGGCCAGACATGGACGCCGCGCTCGACGATCCGAAGCTACTCTTTGGTCCCAGCGACGGAGAATTCGGCATCCCGGTCAGCTACGACGGCGCGCTCTATCTGTTTTCCTGCTCCGGTGATCGAAGCCCGCACGGCGCATGCCGGCTGGGCCGGGCGCCGGTCGACGAGGCTTTTCATCGCAGTGCCTGGACCTTTGCGCACGCCGGCGGTTGGTCCAAAGACGTCACACAGGCCGATTCGCTGTTCGACGGCTCGCCGAATATGACGGTACATTGGAACCCATATTTGTCGCGTTGGCTGGCGATTTACGCGTCATTTGGACACATCGTGGCCCGCACCGCGACCGAGCTTGGTGGTCCATGGTCCGACGAGAGCACGCTCGACACGCCGTCCGAGCCGGATATCATGCACGCTCTCGGCCATGTCGAATATCAAGCCGAATCCGGTACAGTCGAGTACATCAGCTATTTGTCCGATCAGTTTCATTTGCTACGAATCCACTTCGCCAAGTAAAAGCAGTTGTGCCTTCAACCCGGTCTACGCGCAGGGGATGACCACCGGTGTCTCCGGCGCCCAGCTTCTCGGTGACACCCTCGACAGCATGTCACTCGATCGCCTGGCGCCGGTGTTCCAGAAAAAACTCCGCCGTATGCTGCGCGTGCCCTGGTTCCTGGCGACGAGCGAGGATTTCCGCTATCCCAAGACCGAGGGCCGCGCCATGACCGGCACCATCGCCTGCACGCAAAAGTGTATCGACCACGTGATCCGTCGCAGCGTCGTCGATCGCCGCGCCTACGACGCTTTCGTGAACATCATGCACATGACCCGCGGGCCAGAGGCGCTGCTGTCGCCGAGCGCGATCTGGGGCGCGATGGGCCCGGCGCCGCGGGCCTAACCGGTTAGACTTGCTGGATGCTGGGCGTCGCCTTGACGGCCGGCTTCACTGCGTCGGAGGCGTCGCGGCACAGTAGGAACCAGGCGTCCATGTCTTTGCCGCGTTTGTTGGCGCGGCCGATGGTGACGTGCGCGGACACGTGGCGCAGGGTGTCGACCATGAAGCCGTAGACCAGGCTGGCGCCGCCGCGCTCGTTGCCGCGGATCTCGGGCCAGTTGGGCGGATGGCTGTCGGGCACGCGCCGATAATCGATGAGCACCTCGCCGCGCGCTTTGTCCTCGGTGGCGACGAAATAGCCTGGCCCGGAGAACCAGGTGCTGACGGCGCTGGCCTGGTAGTTGTAGCCATGCAATTCCTCGGGATGGGCGGCGTCCTGGCCGGCCGGGCGCAAGAAGCGCTTCTCGAAGTGGGTGAACATGGGCAGGCTGTTCTTGCCAAAGTGACGGACTTCTTCGTCGGTGGCGCGGGTCTGCGGCACGATGTCGAGGAGGGTCACCGGGGCCAGCCCGTCGACGGCGGTCCACAGTGCGCTCTGCTGCTTGCGGCCCAGCGCCCGCACTGCCAGCACGCGCTCTTCATGATCCATGTTGTCGAGGAGGCCACCGACCTCCTTCGGCGAAAGGGTGTCGGCGCGGAAGAGACGCAAGAGGGCCTCGTCGGACCGAAGGCGCATGGCGGGGGCGGTCGTGGTTTCCATGTCGGCGATTTAGCCATGACTAAAAACTTAGTCAAGACTAAATATTTTGTACGGCCTAGTCTTTTTGGGGTAGGTTGCAGCCATGTCGTCATCGCTCCAGCTCCAGCCCGGCCTCCGCGAGCGCAAGAAAGCCTCCCAACGCGAGTCGATCCTGCAAGCGGGCCTGGACCTCTTCCGCAAACACGGCTACGAGGCAACCACCGTCGACGACATCGCGCGCGCCGCCAACATCAGCCAGCCGACCTTCTACAAGTATTTCCCGGCCAAAGATGCGCTGCTACGCGACTTCGTCCTCACCGCCAGCACCCAGGCCCTCGAAGCGCTCGTCGCCATGCCCGGCTCTGTCGAGCTCCGCCTGCGCCAGTTCTTCCGCGGCCTCGGCACCTACATGACCGCCGAGCGCAAGCTGTGGTACGCCATCGCCACCTCCAACGCCTACAACCCCGTCCGTGATCCCGAGGTCCTACACGACCCCGCCGCAGCGACGAGAACCCTCGAACGCCTCATCGCCCAGGGCCACAAATCCGGCGAGCTCACCCGAACGCTCAGTGCCGTTCGTTTGGCCTCCGCCCTCGAAGGCCTGATGCTCCGCACCTGCCTCGAATGGGGCGCCAACTTCCCCAAACCGCACAACCTCTCCACCGCGCTCGATCAAACCCTCACCTTCTACATGAGAGCCGCCCGCGCCTGACTCGACCCAGGCCGGGTGCGTGTCCGTCCTCATGGCGCCCAAACTCCGACCGGCGTTCCATGATTGCACTGAATGTACGAACCCACCAACCGAGCCGACGGACAGGTGGTTGCATAGACCATCATGTCGGCTTGGCTGTCCCTTGCGTTGCAGGCCGTTGCACCTTGGCCAGGCCCGGCGTCGGGTGCGCTTCGCGCAACGAAACCCGACACGGTGCAACCGTCGATGGTCAACGTCACATCATCGCAATCCTGCGTCGGCACGGTTTGTCGCGCACATATCGCCGCTGCGGCAGCGCGATATCCGTTTACGTCGCAGAAGCCGCCGCATCCATTTTCGCAACCCGAACGCGGATCCGGGAAACACCAATTGCCTTTGTCGTCGCCACCGCAGGGTACCGGCACCGCGTAAGCTCCGGGCGGACTGAAGCCAGCACGGCAGAGGGTCTGCCATCCTCGGCCCATTGGCTCGCAGTAAGGGATCAAGCATGGCGCTGCGTCGGGCATGGCGGCAGCGAGGTCCGTCACCTCGGACGCGTCCTGCCTTTCAACGCCATCGGTCGTCGCGTCATCTGCGGGCAACAGGAGCCCTGACCTGTCACATCCACTGCACGAAGCCGCAATCCATAGTCCAAGAACCGTCGATATCGAATGTTTTCTGCGCATCGGCCACCTCTCGATGCCCCGAAGATCGTCGAAGGCCGAGCGGACAACAAGTGAACAGTTATCACTAGATTATGTCGTTGGAAGACATAATACCTCCGTACCGAAAAGGCGATTGGAGTCGACGGGTCTTTCCGCCGACGTTGGCCACGCCGAGCCGAGCTGGTGCTCGACGGAGAGCTGCTGGCGCTCGACGAAAGATGCGGGGAGCTCGACGGGCTAGAAAAGCTCGTTTGCCAAGCAACCCGAAAATTCGACATGAAAAGCAGAATTTTCGGTATGTCATCCGGCCGCAGCAAGCAGTTCGGCCAGCGCTGAAGCGCTCTGGCTGTCGCTAGCGAGCCCGAGCCAGGAGCTGCTTCGCCTCGGCCAGGTCGGCGGCTGCGCCTGCTTTGCTGAGAATTTTTTCGGCGCGGGCGGCGCTGGCGGCGGCTGCGGCGCGATCTCCCCGAGCCAGCTGGGCGGTGGCGAGGCCGATGAGGCCGCTGGCAACTTGCGGGCCTTCGCCGGTCTGGGCCTCGACGACGGGGAGGGCGGCTTCGAGCTCGGCGATGGCGGTTTTGTAGTCGTGGCGCTGGTTGTGGACCAGGCCGAGGTTGAGTCGGGCGATGCCGTAGTCGAGGCTGCGGACGCCGATGATGCGCGCGTAAGACGCGATGACATGACGATAGTCGGCGACGGCGGCGTCGAGCTCGCCGAGGTCCGAGCGCACGCCGGCAAGCTCGTGCTCGGCGCTGAGAAGCTCGAGGCTGTCGGGACCGAGCTCGGGCCGCAAGATCGCCAGAGCATGCTCCAGCTCGCGCCGCGCTTCCGGGAGCTCGCTGCGCTGACCCAGCGTCGAGCCCAGCACCAGACGGGCCTTGCCGGTGCGGGGATGCGCCGGACCGAGCAACGTTTCGGCCAGAGCCACGGCGCGTCGGGCTGGGGCCACGGCTTCGGCGGACAGGCCGCGTTCGCCGAGAGCAGTGGCCAGGTTGACGAGTGGGGTGATGAGGTGCGGGCTATTGACGCCCTCCTGTGCCTCGCAGGCCGAGATGGCCCGTTTTCGTAGCTCGGTGCCGTCGGCCAGCTTCTGGGTCCGTTCGGCGTAGTTGGCCTCGAGGTTGGCGAGGTTGAGCGCAGCGGCGGGCGCCTTACCACCTACACGGGCGAAGCCGGCCCGACTACACGCGAGCCAGGGTTCTGCGGCGTCGGCGCCGTTGCGCGTGAGGCTGGCCATGCCGGCGAGCAGGCAGGCGTCGAGCATGCCGCGATCGTCGTGCGCGGCATAAGAGGCCCACGCAGCCTCGGAGAGCAGTGGAAATGCGGTCGCAAAATGTCCGTTCACATAGCGTGCTTTGCCGGCAAATAGCGCTGCTTCGGCGACGAGCCGCGGTCGATTGAGCTGCCGTGCTTCGAGAAGGAGCGCCTCGGCGGCGGTGCTGGCCGCGCGGACCTGGCCGGCCGCTAGCTGCGACGCGGCGAGATCGAGCCTGCGTTGCAGCACGCGCGCTTCTGGCGGATTGTCGGCGGCCTTGACCCGCAGCGCATCGACGTCGGCGCAGGCGTCGAGGGGCGGCAACAGCTCGATCATGTCGGGGCTGCGTACGACCACCGCTGCATCAGCCAAAGAGAGCAGGTCTGCCACCTGCGACAGCGATTCGCGGCGATCGTCGAGACATTGGCGTCGTAGCGCGAGGAGCTCGTGTGACTGCAGACCGTCGACCAAGGTGCTCTGGCACGACTGACGGCGCGCCTCGGTCCACCTCGTGGTGTAGGCGTCGATGGCGGCGATGGCGCGCTGGGCAGCGTCGGCGGCGTACGGCTTGCCGGTGGCGACAAAGGCCTGCGTGACCGCCGCGCGTCGTGGTACCGACCAAACCGCGGCGATGGCGCTGCCTTCGTCCTCGCAACTCTGCCGTCGCTGTTGTGCGCGACGGGTTTCGAGCCCGGCCGCCAAGGCAATGGCGACGAGCGGCACTGCGGCCAGCGCCAAGATGCGACGTCGCCGTCGTGGATCGTGTCCGAGCGCGTCGAGCAACGCCGCCATCGACGGATGGCGCGCGTCTGGCCGTTGCGACATGCCCTGGGCCAGCGCGGTCATGACATGCGTCGGTGCTGCCGTCGCTGGCCGCGCACGCGTGGGTCGGTCTGTCGGATGTTGGCCGGTCAGCGCTTGATACAGCGCGATGCAGAAGCTGTATTGATCGGCGCGCGCATCGGCCGGCTCGCCGGCGAGCTGTTCCGGCGCCATGTAGGCTGGCGTGCCACTGCGACGGGCAGTCGGCTCTCGCTGCGCGCGGGCCAGGCCGAAGTCGGTGATGCGCACCCGGCCGTCGGAGCCGCGCAGCATGTTGGCGGGCTTGACGTCGCCATGAACCAGGCCGGCGCGGTGAGCAGCCTCGAGACCGCGGCCAGCAGCGACGAAGGCTTCGACAATTTGGCGCCAGTCGGCATCCGGCGTGCGGGCGAGCCAAAGATCGATCGCGCTGCCATCGATGTGCTCCATGGCGAGGAAGATGGCGCCGGCCCATTGGCCGACGTCGTAGACGGTGACGACATGGGGATCGGAAAGTCGCGCCAGCGCCTGGGCCTCGCGGGCGAGCTGGGCTTGGCGGGCAGGGTCAGCGTCGCTGTGACCGCGCACCAGCTTGAGCGCGATCTTGCGATCGAGCTCGGGATCATAGCCGAGGTAGACCACGCCCATGCCGCCAGCGCCGATGCGATGCAGCACCACATAACGGCCGATCCGCGTGCCGGCCGCCAGAAACGACGGCAGCGACGCCGGTGCGTCCTCCGTCGGTGGCGAGAGCTGATAGGTCTCGACCAGCGCGCGTACCAGCTCCATGCAGGCCGCGCAATCGTCGAGATGCGTCTGCACCTCGACGCACGTTTCTTCGTCGAGCGAGCCGTCGACGAAGCTGGCGATGCAATCGTCATCGAGACAGCTCATCAGGCGCCCGTCTGGAACAGTCTCTCGACGGTGATGTCGAAGCAGCTTTGCACCAGATGCAACAGGCTCTCGAGCTCCGAACGATCGATCTTCAGCCGGTCGACCAGGGCGGCGCGAAAGGACGAAAACAGCATCTCGCGCGCCGCCGCGATCCAGCGCGCCAGCGTGGCCCGATGCGCCCCATAGATCACCGCCAGTTGATCGATGGACGTGCCGTCGACGAGCGAGTGACGCAACAGCTGCCGTTCTCGACGGGCCAGCTTCCCGACCGCCTCGTGGAGCGCGGCGCGGAACTCGGCATGATAGAGCCGCTTCATGTACTCGAGCTCGGGATCGGCTGTCAGCACGGGCAAGGTGGCGATCACGTCGTCCTCGATCGTGATCTCGCGGTGCGGCCGCGCTGCCAGGTTGGACACCACGCGCACCACCGAGACCCGAAACCAGCTCCGCAACGAACCGCGTCCGGAATAGCTGGCGATACGCGGCGTGTCACCGACGAGAAGACGTTCGCGCACGAGCTGGGCCACATCGTCGCGGCCGAGCTTCAGATCGGTGCGTTGCCGACAGGCGGCGTCGATCTCGCCAAAATAAACGCGCTCGAACGCCGCCAGCGCCGCCGGATCCCGATGTGCACAGCCGCAAGCCAAATAGAGGTCAGCCAGATGGGTCGGCGCGTCCAGCCGTTCGAGATGGGCGGCGAATACTGCCGGATCCAACTGTATGCCGGGCCACGCCGTAGACGCGGCCGAAAGTGCGTGTGCGACGGCAGCTCCAGTTTGGACAGTAGCCGGCGCGGCTCGTGAAATCCCGGACATCCCCACAATGTACGCAACTCAGCAATAAATCTGCGACCTGTGTCGCGACCTCCTGTCTTTACCAGAAGGAGGAATGAATCATGCGTCTGTTGGCTGGTTTGGTCTTGATGATGGCGGCATGCGGCTCCAATGCCGGCATGGTGTGTGGCAATGGCGTCGTCGACCCCGGCGAAACCTGCGATCCCAAGAGTGCCACGGCGTGCCCTCAGAGCTGCGACGACGGCATCGCCTGCACCACCGACGCCACCGTCGGCAGCGCCTGCACGACGGCCTGCACCCATGCCGCCGTCAGCGCCTGTGTGGGCGGGGACGGCTGCTGTCCGGCGGGCTGCAACCACAACAACGACAGTGACTGTTCGGCGTCGTGCGGCAATGGCCAGGTCGAGCCCGGCGAGGTCTGCGACGGCAACTGTCCCGCGGACTGCAACGACGGCAACGCCTGTACCGCCGATACGTTGACCGGCGCAGCGTCGAGTTGCTCGGCGGTGTGCGCGCATGCCGCCATCACCACCTGCGTCAGCGGTGACGGCTGCTGCCCGGCCGGGTGCAATCACAACAGCGACACCGACTGCTCGGCGACGTGCGGCAACGGCATCGTCGAGGGCTCGGAGACCTGCGACGGCAATTGCCCCGCCGATTGCAACGACGGCAACGCCTGCACCACCGATACCAAGACCGGCTCGGCCACGAGTTGCTCGGCATCGTGTGGCCATAACTCGATCAGCGCCTGCGTCGGTGGCGACGGCTGCTGTCCGGCCGGCTGCAATCACAACCTCGACAGCGACTGCTCGGCCACGTGCGGCAACGGTATCGTCGAGGGCTCGGAGACCTGCGATGGCAACTGCGCCGTCGACTGCAACGATGGCAACGCCTGCACCACCGACACCAAGACCGGCTCGGCCGGCAACTGCTCGGTCTCCTGCACGCACGGGCCAGTCAGCCAGTGCCAGTCCGGCGACGGCTGCTGCCCACCAGGCTGCAACCACAACAACGACACCGATTGTTCGGCCTCTTGCGGTAACGCGGTCATCGAGCCGGGCGAGACCTGCGACGGCAATTGTCCGACGGCCTGCAACGACGGCAACGCCTGCACCATCGACTCCTTGACCGGCTCGGCCGGCAACTGCTCGGTGGCCTGCTCGTTCCAGTCGATCACCACCTGCATCGGCGGCGACGGCTGCTGCCCGGCCGGCTGCACCCACGCCAACGACACCGATTGCACCGGCTTTTGCGGCGACAAGCTGGTCGAAGCGGGCGAGACCTGCGACGGCAACTGCCCGAGCTCGTGCAACGACGGCAACGCCTGCACCGTCGACACGCTGACTGGCTCGGCCGCATCGTGCACCGCGGCCTGCTCGTACCAGAACATCACCAGCTGCAAGAGCGGCGACGGCTGCTGCCCGGCCGGCTGCACCCACAACACCGACAGTGACTGCTCGGCGACTTGCGGCAACAGCGTGGTCGAAGGCAACGAGACCTGCGACAACAACTGCCCCACCTCATGTGACGACAGCAACGCCTGCACGCTCGATTCGCTGGTCGGCAGCGCCGTCAACTGCTCGGCCCAGTGCCTCCACCAGACCATCTCGCAATGCACGAGCGGCGACGGCTGCTGCCCCGCCGGCTGCAATCACGGCAACGACACCGATTGCACCGGCACCGCGGCCATCGGCGCCGCTTGCACCCAGGGCAGTGACTGCGCGGCCGGCGCTTGCATCACCCAAGACACCAGCGGCTGGTCGGCTGGCTACTGCTCGCTGGGCTGCACCACCGACGGAGAATGCGGCGCTGGCAACCACTGCGGCGCCAAGGACCTCAACGGCAACGGCGTGTGCCTCAAGACCTGCACCGTCGTCGGCGATTGCCGCATGCACTACACCTGCGTCGACGCCGAGGGCGACGGATCGAAGGAGTGCTATCCCACCGGCGACGGCGATGGCACGGTCGGCGGCCCTTGCAGCAGCACCGGCGACTGCGCCGGCGGCCCCAACGCTCTGTGCGAGCAGCCGTCTGCGAGCTGGAAAAATGGCTACTGCTCGCTCGGCTGCAACGCCGATTTCCCCTGCCCGTCGGGCAGCCAATGCGCCGCTGGGCTAGGCATCTGCATCAAGAGCTGCACCGGCGCCGCCGACTGCCGCGGCAACGGCTACGAATGCCTCGACGCGCTAGCGACGGGCACCAAGGTCTGCGTCAACTCGGCCAACGGCGTCGGCAAGATCGGCGACCCCTGCGCCGGCATCTGGGACTGTGGCGGCGGCGCAAACGGCGGCTGCATCAGCGGCGGCTATGTGGGCGGCTATTGCAGCGTGTTTTGCGCGGCCGGCCAAGGGACGTGCGGCACGGGCACGTCGTGCGTCCCCAACGCTGTCGGTACCGCTTCGCTCTGCTACAAAGACTGCACCACCGTCGCCCAGTGCCGCACGGGCTATCAGTGCAAAGTGCCCACCTCGACGGTCACCAGCCTGGAATGCGCGCCGTAAGGCCGTGAGTCTGCGACGCTAAGGAAACATCCCCGCTGCCGCCAGCGCCTCTAGCTGGGCCTGGCGCAGCGTGTCCTCCGCTTGCGCCGCCGCCGTATCCGCATCACGCGCACGTCGGTCGGCATCAATCAGCTCGAGATTCGTCGCCGCTCCCGCCTGATATGCCAGCTTCGCCAGATCCGCCGCTTCATGCGCCAGCGACGCGGCGCGCTTGGCCTTGACCTTGGCCACCTCTGCGCCCTTCACCGCTGCACGACCCGCGCGCAGCTCCGACTGGGCCTGCCGTGCCGCAGCCTCGAAGCGCGCCTTGTTGGCCACGATCGCCGCATCCCGCTCCGCCTGCTGTCCATAGCGCAGCCCGCCATCATAGATCGGCAGCACCAAGGCAATCTGACCCTGCCACCCGAGCAGCGGCACCGTCAGCGTCGGGGGATTCTGGTAGAACGGCTGAAAGATGGCCGTCAGCGTCGGCAGAAAATCCCGCCACAGATCTTTGCCGCCGCGCTCCGCCGCCCACAACGCGCGCTTGGCGGCGATCACGTCGGCGCGATCATGACCTTCACCGTCGGGCACGGCCGGAAACAGCGGCTCGTCGACTGCGTCCACCGCGCCATTGACGCCGAGCGTGACGCCCAGCGACTCGCGGGCACGGGTGACTGTCACCTCCGATGTGGCCACCAGCGTCGCCGTGGTCTCTACCTCCTCGGCCGACCGCACCACGTCGAGCCGGGTCCCGACCCCGCCCGAGAAGCGCTTGTCGGCAAAGGTCAGGTGCTGCTCGGCCGTGTCCTTGGCGATGATCGCCACCTCGAGCAGCCGGCGCGCGTTGATCACTGCCAGATAAGCCCGCCCGGCCGCGACGGCCGCATCGCGCTCGCTGGCCTTGACGCCGGCACGCGTGACGTCCACCGTGTCCGAAGCCCGTCGCCACTGACCCCAAGCGCGTGTGGCCAGTAGCGGCGCGGTCAGCGTGAAGTTGAGGTTGATCTGGTTTTCCGCTGACGCCACGTTGCCGTTGACCAGGCGGTTGTTGTCGAGGTGGGTATAGGTGGCATTGCCGAACAAGGTCGGCAGGGCCGCCGCGCGGATCTGCCGTCGCTGACCATCCGCAGTCAAGACATACGACCTGGCCACCGCCACATTGGGGTTGCGCGAGATGGCCGTCGCCACCGCCTGCGAAAACGTCATGCGCTCGTCGGCATGCACACTGCCGCCGAGCAAGCAGATCACCACAGCGAGTCTCATCGCGCCCTCACACGCGGCTTGACGGCCAACAGCGACGGCAACAGATGCGCCACCAGCGACCGCGCAAACCGATCGTCGAGCGGCGCATTGCGCAGCAACAGGCGATACCAGATGGGCCCATACATGAGATCGAGGACCTCTTGCACCTCGATCTCGGGACGCAGCTCGCCGCGCGCAATCCCGGCCTCGAGCACGCCTGCGGCCATGCGCCGTCGCGCGCCGATATACGTTTCGCGAAACTCCACCGCCAGCTCTGGGTCCGACTGCGCCTCGGCAATCAGCCCAGCGACGGTCTGCCCGATGTTGGATCGCGACAACACGTTGCAGGTATGCCGCACCAGCTCCACCAGATCGCTCTCGATGTGACCGGTGTCGGGGGTGGGAATCTTGCTGTTGGCCAGCGCCGTCCACGCCTCCATGGCCAGCCGCGCCTTCGACGGCCACCATTTGTAGAGCGTCTGCTTGGCGACGCCAGCGCGCTCGGCGATGCCTTCCATGGTCACGTCGGCATAGCGTCGCTCGGTCAACAGCTCCTTGGTGGCCCGCAAGATCGCGGTGTGACACACGAGGCTGCGCGGCCGCCCGCGCGGGCGCTTCGGCTCACTTTTCGGCATGGGCCTTCCCCGTAGGAGCAGCAGCCGGCGCTGGCTCGGGCGCAATCCGCACCGGTTCTCCGTCGAGAAAATCATCCGGCGGGTTGACCACCACCAGATCGTTGGCGTGGATCAACAGCCCTGGAATCACCTCGACCTCTTTGCCGAGGTCCCGACCCACCTGGACGGCGGTCAACACCACCTTGTGACCAGTCGCCGCCGGCACCACCTGCGCCACCAGCGTGCCCTCCTTGCGCACCACGAGCGCATTGCCCGGAATCGACAGCGGCGCGTCGGCCTCGGTGCGCGGGATCGCAAAGCGGGCGTAAATGAACGAATTTGGCAGCACCGTGCCATCGCCCGGAATATGGATCTCGGTGCGCAGCGTGCGGGTCGACGCATCGAGCACGCCGCTGGTGCGGATGACCTGCCCAGCGACGGTGCGAGAAGGCTGACGCGGGTCATACACCGTCACCGGCACTCCGGCCTTCACGCCATTGGCCATCGACTGCGGCACCTCGACGAAGACGCGCAGGGTCTGCACCTGGGCCACTTCGAACACCGCGCCGCCGCCCATGCCCGCTGCACCGACGAGCGCGCCAGGATCGAAATTGCGCCGCGTCACCACGCCGTCGAACGGCGCCACGAGGCGCTGATAGCCGCTCAGCGTCGACACCCGTTGCAGGGTCGCACTGCGGGTTTTCTGCGACGCGGCGGCGCTGTTGGCCTGGGCCTGCGTCTGATCGGCCGTCTCCTGCGACACCACGCCGGCGCCGGCCAGTTGCGAGTTTCGCTCGGCGACGCGCTTCGACAGACTCAGGTTCGCCGTCGCTTCCTCGAGCTGCGCGCGCGCCAGGTTGACCTCGTCGTCGGTCTCGGGCGCAGCGACTTCGCCGAGCAGCTGACCGCGCTTGACCACATCGCCCACGTCGACGAGGTTGCGCCGCAGAAAGCCCACCGACTTGGCATAGAGCGCAGTCGAGTAGTACGGCGACGAGGTCCCCGGCAGCACCAGCTCGACGGTGCGCGACCCCTGTTTGACCTTGGCCACGCGCACCGATCGCGGCGCATTGACCTCGGCCTGAGTGCGGGCCATCGCGTCATGACGCCGCAGCCGCGGAACCACCCCCAGCACGCCGAGTCCCACCACACCCACGGTAACAACGGTCCAAAATACAAGGCTCTTCATGACGCGACCTCTTCCAGATCTGGATCCACGACCGGTTGCTTGTGGTTGCGGGTGATGACGCTATAGATGACCGGGACGAAGAACAGCGTGGCCACCGTTGCGCCGCACAGCCCGCCAATGACCGCGCGCCCGAGCGCCGCATTCTGCTCACCGCCTTCGCCGAGGCCGAGCGACATGGGCAACATGCCGATCAGCATGGCCAGCGCGGTCATCATGACCGGCCGCAAGCGGACCTTGCCGGCCTCGAGCGCAGCGGTGGTGCTGTCGATGCCGTGTGTACGCTGTTCTCGCGCAAAGGTGACCACCAAGATGGAGTTGGCGGTGGCCACACCGACGGCCATGATCGCGCCCATCAGCGACGGGATCGAGAACGTCGTCTGGGTCACGAAGAGCATGATCACGATGCCCACCGCGGCGCCAGGCAGGGCCATCAAGATGATGAAGGGGTCGGCCCACGACTGAAAATTGATGACCATGAGGCCATAGACCAACAGCGCCGCGAACACGAGGCCGATACCGAGGCTGAGAAAGCCTTCTTTCATGCTCTCGACCTGACCACGCAGCGTGATGGTCGCGCCCGGCGGCAGCTTGGGACGGTACTTGGCGACGATCTTGTCGAGGGCCACCGACACCGAGCCGAGGTCACTGTCGGCGACGTCGGCGCGGACGTTGAAGGTCGGCTGCACGTTGGTGTGGCTGGCGAAGATGGGCTGGTTCTTGCGTTTCAGATCCGCCAGATCGCCAAGGAGCTGCGGCCCCACTGGCGTTTGCAGCGACATGGTGCGCAGCGCGTCGACGGTGTCGATGCGGTAGTCGGGCACCTGCACCGCGACGAAATACGACACGCTGGTGACGGGATCGACCCAGAACGTTGGGTTCACCTGGCCTGACGACGACACCAGCAACAACAGATTGTTGGCCACATCGCGCTCGGTCAGGCCCACCTGATTGGAGCGAATGCGGTCGACGTCGAAATGCAGGCGCGGCGCATTCAGGATCTGATGCAGATGCACGTCGACGGCGCCCGGCGTCCGGCGGAGGTCCGCCTCGATCTGCTTGGCGATGGCATAGGTCGCATCCCGTCGCGCGCCGGCCACCTGGACGTCGATCGGCGCCGGCAGCCCGAAGTTGAGGATCTGGGTCACGATATCGGCCGGCTGAAAATAGAACGTCAATTCCGGGAACGCTTGCGGCAGCTCGTGCCGCAACATCCGCACCAGGTCGTCTTTCGACTGCCTGTGCTTTTCGGTCAGGCTGATGAGGATCTCACCGTCGGAAGATCCAACCGTACTGGAATCGGTGATGGACAAATTGTAGCCGCTCGGGATGCCCATCTGATCGAGGATGCTCTCGCGATCGGACGCCGGGATGAGCTGGCGCAGCTTGTCTTCGACCTGGGAAAACCAGCGCTCGGTTTCTTCGATGCGGGTGCCCGGCGGCGCGGTGACGTGCAGGCGGAGCTGGCCGGCGTCGACGGTGGGGAAGAAGTCGCGGCCGACAAAAGGCACCAGCACCGCCGCCAGGACCACCGCGCCGATGAAGATCACGAAGACCCGGCCGGGCCGTGCCAGTGCCTTCTCTAGCCGCCGCAAATACACCGCGCGCAGCCGCTCGAAGCCGCGGTTGAAGCCGGCATGGATGCGCGCAAACAAGCCATGCTCGGCGCGCGCAGGATCAGTATGTCCGGCGATTTCTTTCGGCAGCAAATACTGCACCAGCGTCGGAATGATGGTTCGCGACAGCAGATAAGAGGCCATGACCGAGAAGCCGACCGCCTCGCCCATCGGCAAGAAGATGTAGCGGGCCGGCCCCTCCAGGAACACCAGTGACACGAAGACGATGCTGATGCATAGCGATGCCACGAACGCCGGCACGGCAATCTGCTGCGCACCGTCGAGAATGGCGCGCGTCAGTGGCTTGCCCATGGCGAGATTGCGGTGAATATTCTCGATCTCGACCGTGGCATCGTCGACCAGGATGCCGACGGCCAGCGCCAGCCCTCCGAGCGTCATGGTGTTGATGGTGTGGCCGAGGGCGCGCAGGCCGAGGAGCGCCACCACCACCGACAGCGGGATCGACACGGCCACGATCACCGTCGAGCGCCAGCTGCCGAGAAACAGCAAGATCATGGTCGCGGTCAACGCCGCAGCGATCAAACCCTCGACGAGCAAGCCATTGATGGCCCGCACCACGAACTTCGACTGATCGGACAGGAGCTCGAGCTCCATGCCAGGCGGCGCCGCGGCGCGCAGCATCGGCACCATGGCCTTCACGCGGGCCGCCACCTCGGTGGTCGACGAGCCGCCGTTCTTCATCACCGACAGCACCACCGAGCGTTTGCCATCGCGCCGCGCAATATTGGTCTGCACCGCGAAGCCGTCGTGCACATGGGCCACGTCGCGGACGTAGATGGTGCGCCCGTCGGCGCGACGCACCGGAATGTCGCCGAGCGCGGCGATGACCTCCGGGCTGGAGTTCATGCTCACCCGATATTCGCGGTCGCCGATCTTGGCCGATCCGGTCGGCAGCGTCAGATTTTGCGCCGAGATGGCCAGGTTCACGTCGTTGGGCTGGAGGCCCTGCGCGCGCAAGGCGCCCAGATCGAGATCGACGGAGATCTGCCGCGCTTTGCCACCCGCCGGCAGCGGAAACCGCGTGCCCTGCACGACCGACAGCGCCGTTCTCACGCGTTGATTCACATGGTCGAAGACCTCGGCTTCACTGAGGCTGTCGCTGTTGAAGGCGAGCTGCAAGATGGGCACGCTCGACGCCGTGTAACGCAAGATGATGGGCGGGATGGTGCCGGGCGGCATGCGGCGGATGATGGTCTGCGAGACCGCTGTCACCTGCGCCATCGACGAGGCGACATCGGCGCCGGGATGCAGATAGATGCGGATGACCGAGATGCCGTCGTAGGTCTCCGACGTGAGATTCTTGATGTCGGAAACATTGCCGGACAGCGAATATTCGCTGAACAGCGTGATCTGGTTCTCCATCTGCGGCGCGGGTAGCCCGGTGTAGGTCCACACCACGCTGATCACCGGGATGTCGACCTCGGGAAGGATGTCGGTGGGCGTCTTTTGCGTGACGTAGATCCCCGAGAGCACCAACAAGAACGACAGCACCACGAAGGTGTAGGGCCGACGCAGCGCAAGTCTGACGATCCACATGGAGGGTAATAAGTAGACACGCCGTCTAGAAGACGCAAGGCCTATTTGTAGACAGAGCGTCTCTGAATCATTTGGCCTGCTCAGCGACCCCTGGCGGCGTCTCCGCGCAAGACCATGCAGGTGCTGCCGAGACGGCAGATCAAGGCGTTTTTATCGTCGACGATGTCACACTCCAGATAGCCGAGGGTGCGTGAGCGCTTGACCATGCGGGCGGTGGCGCGGAGGGTCTGGCGGAAGACCGGCTTGAAGTAGTTGATCTTGAGCTCGACGGTGGTGAAGCTCTCGCCGTCGTCGAGGGTGGAGGCCATGGCGAAGCCCATGGCGGCGTCGCCGAGGTCGACCAGGATGCCGCCGTGCATGGTGCCCATGGGGTTGGCATGGCGAACCGGGTCGCCGGTCATGACGAAGACCGCGCTGCCGTCGCTGAGGGCCTCGAGCTCGAAGCCGATGAGCTTGGCGATGGGAGCGACGGCCTTGGGGTCGAGCGATCGCAGATAGCGGAGGCCGGCTTTGGGTTCTTCAGAATTCATGGGTCCCTCGTGGGTTGGGCGGCGATGGCGGCGTAGGCTAGATGTCGGCTGGCCTCGAGGACAGCGTCGGAGAGTGGCGTGCCGTGGAGTGCGCGCGACAGGCTGATGCCGCCGACCATCATGACCACCAGGCCGAGCGCGAGCTTCTTGGCGTCGGCGTTGCCATTTGGCGGGGCGAGGGTGCGGCCGAGCTCGGCGGCGAATTGCTCGACCTCGGTGGCCACCGTGCTGCGGAAGGGCTCGCCGAGACGGGCCACCTCGCCGAGCGTGGCCGGCAGGGGGCAGGCGGTGCGGACGTCTTCGGTGTGAGGCGCGACCTTGGCGCTTTCGATGGCGGCTTGGGTGCCGAGGTCACGGTGGCTTCGCGACAGATACCGACGGAGAATGCTGCGCACGCGCTCTTTGGGCTCCTGGTCACGCACTTCGCCGAGGAGGCGCGCCCAGGTGTGGCGCAGCGAGGTGCCGAGGGCCTCGTCGAAGAGGGCTTCTTTGCTGGCGAAGTGGCCGTAAAAGCCGCCGACGGTGAGGCCGAGGCTGGCCATGACCTCGGCCACCGACGGCGCGCCGAGCCCGCGTGAGCGGATCATGCGCGCCGCGGTGGCCAGCATCTCCCCATGTGTACGGGCCCAGCGCTCGGCTTTCGACATGATATGATATATGTCATATGACAGTCATAATGTAAAGCTGCTGTCCGGTGTCGCCGGACTCGTCACCTGCTCGGTAGGTTGACAAAAGAGAACCAGTGGTTCACTTTTAGTAGGTGGCCCAGTATCTGAAGACGGACGTACAGCTGGGACTGGTGCAGGCGGCCCTCCGGGTCTTCGCCGACCGTGGCTATGCGTCGGCGTCGATGAAAGACATCGCCGCCGCGGCCGGCGTCACCACCAGCAACGTCTATCGCTACTTCGAGAACAAAGCCGTTCTCTTCGACGAGGTGCTGCCAGCGACACTGGTGAAGCGGATCGAGGCGCTCATCCGGGCGCGCTTCGCCCATGCGCGCGGGCACGACGACATCCGCCAGCCGGCTGCCACCGCTTGGCGCTCCGTCGCTGCCGAGCTGGCAGCCCTGGCCGCGCAGCATCGGCTGGAGCTGGTCATCCTCTTGCGTCACGGCGACGGGACACCCTATTCCGGTTTTCGCGCCCGGCTACGCGACACCATGGTCGAGCTGGCGTCGGCGCACTTCGGCTGTGACCGCCGCCCCTTTCTGAGGCTGGTCTACGAACAGCTCTTGTCGGCCATGGCCACCATCCTCGCCGAGCACCCAGATCAGGCCGAGCTGCAAACCCTCGTTGGTGCGTACGAGCTCTATCATCTGGCAGGTCTGCGGGAGGTGCTGGGATGACCCAGTGGACCCGCGCGCTTCAACGGCTGGTGGAGACGCCGGCGCTGGTGGCCGCGGTGCGGCGTTTGCCGGCGGTGGCTCTCGTCGAGGCGCTCGACACCGTCGGGCTCGAGGACAGCGCGGCGCTGTTGGCGCTGGCCACCGACCAGCAGATCTTGCAGCTCGCCGATCATGATCTGTGGCGCCCCGGCGCCAAGGCCGACCACTTCGACGCTGATCGCTTTGGCGTGTGGCTCGAGGTCCTGTGCGAGCTGGGGCCCAAGGCAGCCGCCGAAAAACTCGCCGCCCTCGACGAAGATTTCCTCGCCTTCGCGCTCTCCGAGCGGTTCTGGGTGCTGCAGCTCGAAGAGCTGGCCGCGACCCAAGCCGACGCAGACCCCGACGAGGCCCGCCTTGCAGACAAACGTCTCGAGAGCAGCCTCGGCCACGAGCTCGGCGCTTACTGGCTCATCGCCAAGCGACACGACGGCTGGGACGCGACGCTGGCCGTCCTTGTCGCGCTCGACGAGCTCGACTCCGATCTGGTCGAACGCATCTTGGCCCGCCTGTGGGCGGCCGCCGCCGAGATCGTCGCTGACGACGGCCTGTCGACGCTGTTGTCGCTCACCGACCAGCTCGAGTCCGACGCCGCTTTTGCCCGCGAGGAGCGCCTCGGGGCCGAAGGCTTCGTGACCACCGAGAGTGCCCGGCTCTTTCTCGAGCTCGCCTGGCTCAAGACGCCTGCCGACGCTGACGCGGACGATCCCATCACCCAGCACCATCTGCGCAACCTCGCGCCCACAGTGGAGACGCACGTCGAAGCCGCGTCGCTCGAAGAGGTCCTGGCCACTGTGCTCGGCGATTTGCCGTCGCTGCCGCGGCTCGAAAGTGGGCGGGAGGAGCGGCTGCCCATCTTGGCCGCGCTGGCGACGGCCGACCCCGACGAGACAGTGGTGCGCCTCGGCTACCTCGTCAACGTCCTCATCCGTGCCAGCGCTGTCGACGGCCAGCGACTGCGTCCGCTCGAGGCGGCCGACGCGGTCTTGGCCTATGCCAACGCCGGCTACGAGATGCGTCAGGACCGCCGCGTGGCGATCCTTCCGTGCTTTCGCCTCGGTTGGACCCGGGTCCAGGAGCTGGCCTTGTCCGCCGCACGGCGCGTCGATCATCCGCGTGTCGCCCGTGCCGCCGATCGGCAAAAAGCGCGTGTCGCACGCGCCGTCGTGCTCGACCCGATTTTGCGTCTTCTTGTCGGCCCCTGCCCGTCGCTGCCCGGCGCCTGGTTCGGCCAGCCAGCGCCGCTCTACCCAGCGACGGATGCCCACTTCGCCCGTGCCCACCGTCATCTCGACGCGTGGTCCTGATATGCTCTTGCCGCGGCGCATGCCGCCTGGAGGCGTGATGAGCGAGGTCAGTCCGTTTTTGGCGCGTGTGCTCGAGCGAGCGCCCAAGGGTACCGTGAGCGACTTTGTGTTCAAGAGCTGGGAGATGCCCGGCAAGGCCACGTCGGAGACGGTGGGCTTTCTGCCCGTGCCCGGCGTCGACGCCGAGAAGCTTTTCACCTGCGTGATGGACGTCAACCGCTACAAGTCCTTCATCCCCCACGTCGTCGACAGCCGCATCATCGCCGACCCACGCTTTGTCCCGCCGACCGACGTGCGCTTCTATCAGCGCGTCAAGATTCCGCTGCTCGGCGACGTCCACCAGGACGCCGTCCTGTCACGCATTGCCGAGCAAAACGGTTTCCAGATCGTCTCCTGGCGCATGCTCGACAAAGAGACCGAGGCTCTCGGGGGCAAAGACGCCATCCGCCTGCAATACAGCGACGGCGCCTGGCTGGTCGGTCCCGGCGTGGTCGGCTACGCGCTGAGCTCCGCCCCCCGTCGCGAAGACGTGGGTTTCCTGAAATGGAAAGCCCTCACCGCTGGCGCCGATGTGGCCGCCTCCAAGGTCGTCAAAGACAACATCGCCGCGATGGGCAAGTGGGCCAAGACTGTCGCTTGAATATCCTGGGGTAATCGAACTCGTCAAAATCACGTGCCGGGATGCTAGACCCCGACCAAGATCAACCGCGCCGCCGCCAACGCCGCCTCACTTCCCGCCAGCACCAGCGACTCGCCAGCCTCGAGAGCTTGGTGGGGATCAGGGCTACGGCCCACTTCGCCTTTGGCGACGGCCATGGCGGTGGCGCCGGTGCGGCCACGCAGGTCGAGCTCGGCCAGTGTACGTCCAATGGCGGCGCTACCGTCGGTGAGAAGGACTGCGGTCAAGGTGCCGAGGCCGGGCAAGAGGGCCTCGACGGCGTGAAGATCCGGCGCCGGATCATGGGCCTGGTTGGCCAGCGATTCCAGGACCACCGCCGCGCCGGCACGCAGATGACCGTCGAGATCCGAGGCGCGACGCCACAGCGCGATGGCCAGTAGCGGCATGATCACCACCAAGATCACCCAGCTCGGAAACCATGGTGCCGCGAGCCGCGTGGCGACGGTGGTCAGGAGGGCCAGGACCACGGCCGCAGCGGCCTGGACACCGAGGGTGAGCGTCTTTCGCGCGGCGGCTGCGCGATCGAGTCGGCCGGTCTCGACGGGCGGCAAGACCTCGGCGGCGATCGACCGCGCCAGGCGCCCGGTGGCCCGTCCAAACCCGCGAAGAAACGGCAGCGCCGCCAGCGCAGCGAGGACCGCGATGGCCACCAACATCCAGCGCCCCAGGGCCAGGCCGAGCTGCGGAAGTTTTTGTACGACGAGCGCCGCCAGCGGTCGCGCGCCGGCCAGCGCACCAACGACAATGCCCAGAAATACCAGCGCATCGAGAGCCAGCACCGCGAACATGCGTCGCTGTCGAGACGGAGCCTGCTTGGCGCGCAGGCTGTCGATCCAGTCTGCATAAAGCGCCAAGAGGCTCTGGACGGAGTGGGGCAGCCGCCGATCGATGAACGCCGCCACCGACGGAGCAGCACGCACCATCCACGGCGTCGTGAAGGCGGTCAGCGCCGACACCGCGACCGCCACCGGGAACAAGAAACCGCCGACTTTGCCCTGTGCCACGCCGACACCGGCGAGCAGGAACGAAAATTCTCCCACCTGCGCCAGACTCATCCCGGCCTGCACCCCGCGTCGCACACCATGGCCGGTCAGCGTCGCGCCGAGCAACACCACGAGCGGCTGGGCCACCACCACCACCGCGGTCAACAGCAGAATGGCCGGCATGTGGGCCCAGGCCAGTCTCGGGTCGAGCTGCATGCCCACCGAGACGAAAAAGATGGCCGAGAACACCGACTGCAATGGCTGCATCTGGCGGTGCAGGGCATGGCCGTGGCCCGATTCGGCGGCGAGGGCGCCCGCCAAAAATGCTCCCAGCGCGACCGAATAGCCGAGCTTGCGGGCGGCCAGCGCGCCAGCGAAACAGAGGCCGACGGTGGTGATGAGCGTCAGCTCGGCACGCTCGAGCTTCACCACGGCGCGCAACAAGCGCGGCACGGTGACGAAGCCGACGACGGCAAATCCGACGATGAAGCCGACCAATTTTCCCGACGACACCGCCAGACTTTCGCCGCCGAGGGCGCTGAAGGCGGCCAGCATCAAGATGGCCACCAGGTCCTGCACCACCAAGACGCCAAAGACCAAGCCGGCGACTTTTCCATCCGGGCGGCGCTCGGCAAAAGCCTTGGCGACGATCATGGTGCTGGAGACCGAAATGACCGCGCCGCAATAGAGTCGCTCGGTGGCGCTCCAGCCCAGCGCCTGACCGACGAGCTGGCCGAGAAAAAACATGGCGCTCATCTCCACCAGCGCCACCAGCCCCGACGACGGCAAGCGACGCAAGAGGCCCCGCACCCCAACCTCGAGCCCGACAGTGAACATCAAGAGCGAGATGCCGAGCTCCGACAGCGCCTCGACGTTGTCGGCGTTGGCCACGAGGAAAATGGGCAAGTGCGGGCCGATCAGCAGCCCAGCGACGAGATATCCGAGCACCACCGGCTGTCGCAACAGATGGCAGGCCCAGGCCGTCACCGCAGCGACGCACAGGACCACAGCCAGATCGTTGACGAAGGAGTGGTGCACCTCGCGATCTTAGCTGACTGTCAAAACAGGGCGTACAGGAACGGTGCGACGTAGCTGAGCCCGCCAGTGGCCAACAGCAAGAGCCCACCGACGAGAAGGACCACCACCAAAGGCACCAGAAAAAAACGCTGCCGCCGCGCCAGATGCGACATCAGCTCGCCCAGTGTTCGCAGGCGTCCGACGAGACTCACAGCGCCCTCTCGATGAGAACGTCTTCGACCAGCAGCGCGTCGACGGGATGGCGGGCAAAGAAGGCGACGGCGTCGACGGCACCAGCGACGATGGGCTCGCCCGGGCCATTGAGCGAGGTATTGAGCACCACCGGCAAGGCGCGCCGTTCGATCTCGGCCAAAAGAGGCGCCAGCACGCCGTGCGCACCGACGGTCTGTACTCGCGCCGTGCCGTCGACGTGACGGACTGCGGTGAGCGCGTGTGCATGCTCCGGCCGCACCGTGCAGACCGTGGTCATGAAAGGGGTCATGTCGTTGGGCGCGCCGTCGAATAGCTGCGCCGCTTTCTCGTCGCTGACCGCGGGCGCGAACGGACGAAACGGTTCACGCTCCTTGATCACGCGGTTGAGTCTATCGCGCACGGATGCGTCTTGGGGCAGCGCCAAGATCGATCGCTGACCGAGCGCGCGCGGCCCCCATTCGAAGCGGCCCTGCACCCAGGCCACCACCCGACCGGCCTCCAGCAACGCCGCCGCCGTCGCTGCGCGGTCGTCGACGCGGCGCGCACGAAAACCAAGCGCTTCGGCCAAGCTCGCCGCTTCGGCCGGATCGGCCGTGTCCCCCAGCGCGGCCGTGACCAGCGGCGCCATCCGGGGCTCGCCCCGGCTCACCGCCAGATCGAGCGCAGCCCCGAGCGCGCCACCGGCATCGCCCGCCGCTGGCTGCACGAACACGCGCGAAAATCCGCTCTCGGCGAGCAGACGCCGATTGGCCACGGCATTGAGCGCGACCCCACCCCCGACGCAGAGCGCTGTTTCGCCGGTGATCTCGCGCGCGCGCCGCGCCAGCGCCAACAGCGCCGTCTCCAATGCCGCCTGCGCCGACGCAGCGACGTCGGCATAGCGCTGATCGTCGATCTCGCCCAGCGCCCAGGGCCGCCCTGGCATGCGTCGTGGCCCGAGCAGGGTTTCCATCCGGGGTGAAAATCCCAAAGCGCTGTCATAGGTGTGCGCGAAATATTCGAGCCCCAGCTCGAAGCTGCCGTCGCTGGAAATTTTTAGAAGCCGGCTCATCTCGTCGGCAAATCGCGGCTTTCCGAACGCCGCCAAGCCCATGACTTTGTACTCGCCTTCGTTGACCGCAAAGCCGAGCCACGCGGTCAACGCGGCGTAAAACAAGCCGAGTGAATGCGGAAAACCCAGCCGCTCGAGGCAGATGAGGCCGTCAGGCCCGGCACGCCAGATGGCCGTCGAGGTCTCCTCGCCCACGCCGTCGACGGTGAGCACGGCTGCGCTGGCAAACGGGCTCGGATAGAACGACGCCGCCGCATGGCTGCGATGATGGTCGCCGAGCACCACCCGCTTGCGCTCGACCCGGAGGCCCTCGGCGAGCTGGTCCACGATCCACAGCTTGTCACCCAGCTGACCACCGATGGCGCGCGGGAACTGTCGCAGCGATGCGGGAAAAGCACGCAGCAGCGACAGCAACACCCGCTCCAGCTTGCCGTAGGGGTTTTCGTAGTAGGCCACGTGATCGAGCGCCGTCACCGGGATCCCGCCGATGCGCAGACACGCGGCCGCCGCACGGAGCGGCACGCTGGCGTCGTTTTTCACGCGCGACAGCCGCTCTTCGTGGACCGCGGCCACCAGCTTACCGTCGACGACCAGCGTCGCGGCCGCGTCATGATAGTGGCAGGAAATACCGAGGATCGCCGCCATCCTAACGCGGCGGCTCTCGCAACCAGCCTCGCGGCGGCGGCATGACGGCCCGTACCAACAGCCCCAACGGCGTCAGCGCCACGAACGCCAGCATCATCACGGCCCAGAACAGCAGTTGCGCCACGAACCGACCCGCGCGACGCCACAGCCGCCACGCCTCCCACCATGCCGCCCGGCGCAGCGCTTTCTTGGCGCCTCGTTTGCCGGCCAGCTCGACCAGCAGCTCGCCGGTGTACGACTCGTGCCGTCGCTCGTCGCCGAGGATGGTCTCGAACATCGCCTCGGTCCGCGCATCGCCCCGACGCGCAAACGTATCGCGATGCACCTCGAACTGCCGTCGCCCACGTGCCTCACCGCGATGCACGAAGGCCAGAAAGCCGACCTCGCCGAGCCGCGCGAACAGGTCCTCGAAATCGACGCGCTCGTCGCCACCCACGAGGCCGCGCTCGGCCCGTAACTGCGCCGCCCGCGACGAAAACATCCGTGCATGCTTGGCCTCGTCGAGCGCGTGCTGCACATACAGCGCGCGCCGTTCGGGGGAGGTCGTCTGCCGCGCCGCAGCCAGGAGGTCCAGCAAGCTCGACGCCTCGGCCCGCGCAAACGACGACAACAGATGCAGGTCTCGCCCCGGCAACAGCCAGGGCAAACCGCGCGCCA
>Ga0123338_10000462_pt1 | contig 41478 bp, 37 predicted proteins | sample grotaG_FD_89793 | JGI IMG/M metagenome (GOLD analysis project Ga0123338, IMG submission 89793) | Glacier valley bacterial and archeal communities from Borup Fiord, Nunavut, Canada, to study Microbial Dark Matter (Phase II) -... | ecosystem: Environmental > Aquatic > Freshwater > Ice > Glacier ...
CGCCGACCTGGCGCCAGTTCGCCCGGATGGCCTTCCTCGAGCGAGAAACCCAACCCCCGGTTGTGCAGGTTGATCTGCGTATTCGGTTCGACGAGCCATGACCCGAATCCCGAGGCGTTCGACTGGATCAGTGACACCCCCATCCGTTCTGAGTCGACGGTGCATAGGTAGGTCGTGTCGCCATCGTCCGTCGGCACGATACGACGAGAGGCGGCGCCGACGTCGATGTCCCCGAGCCGGCCGGCGATCGAGGCGAGAAGGGCAGGGCCGTCCGCGCCGTCGAACAGCACTGCGGGCCGATCATGGCCAGCGGCGGTCGCCGCTTCGATCAACAAATGCGCCCAGAGTGGATCGTCCGGATCACCAGGGAGATCGAGCCGATCGGCGAGCCCGGCGGCACCAAGCGTCAGATAGCCCTGCGAGTTCGGCGGGATCGTGTGCAGCACCTTCGTGAAGGCGGGCTGCGACAGTGGCTGCACCCACTCCGGCCCCGGCTTCGAGAGGTCCGACTGATTGAACAGCCCCCTCGCCATGTGGCGCAGGCCGTCGCCGAACTCGCCGAGGTAGAAGCCGTCGCGTCCTTCGGCGGCGATGGACCGCAGCACTCTGGCGACACCGGGACGACGCACTCTGTCCCCCGGCCGAAGCGCCTGGGAGACGAGTTCGTGCAACGAGACGCGCCCTCGGTCGTCGAGGCGGTTCAACGAGCCGACCAACAGCGGCGACGCAGGGAAGCCGTCCTCTGCCAGTCGGATTGCCGGTGCGAGGATGCGCGCCAGTGGCAGGCGACCGAATTGCGCATGCAGCGCGCACCAGCCGTCCACGCAACCCGGCACGGTCACCGTCCGGATATCGTGCCGGAACGGCATCTCCAGCAATCCTTCGTCGCGCATGTCGGCAGCACTACTGCCACTGCCGGCTCGGCCACTGGCGTTGATCGCGAAGACCTTGCTGTCGACGTGGATGAGCGCAAAGAGGTCACCGCCGAGCCCGCAGAGCTGCGGACTGGTCACAGCGATCGCCGCGTTGGTGGCGATCGCCGCGTCGATGGCGTTGCCGCCGAGCGAGTAGACGCTCATTCCGGCCTGCGTCGCCAAATGGTCTGCCGAGGCGATCATCGACCCCGGAGCCCTGGTTGACGAGAACGGGATCGAGACGGCGGCCATGTCCGCAAACTACGCCGTTCCGACAGACGAATCGATTCACCCACGAGGGCGAGAACCAGCGAGCGCCTGCATCGCATCGCCGTTGCGCCTCTTCCTCGCCGGAGAGCGTGGGGTACGTTCCGGAGATGCCGACTCGCCAAGCAGCAATCGCCGTTCTGACCGCGCCTGGTGCGCCATTCGAAATCGGTCACGCGATGGTGGGCGGCGAGGATCTCCGCGTCTATGTCACCGCGCCGACGAGCCTGCGCCAGGTGTGGGAGTCGACGGCAGTTCATGGGACCGCGACGTTCCTCGTCTATCAGGACGAGCGGACGACGTATGCCGAAGCTCACAGCGCAGTGCGCAAACTCGCCACGTTCCTCACCGCTGCCGGCGTCGCCAAAGGCGATCGCGTTGCTGTGGCGATGCGCAACTATCCGGAGTGGGTCGTTGCCTTCTGGGCCGTGCAGTCGATCGGCGCAGTCGTCGTGAGCATGAACGCGTGGTGGACGGGACAGGAGACCGAGTACGGCTTGAAGGATTCCGGTGCGATCGCACTGATCGCTGACGGTGAGCGCTACGAGCGCGTGCGCGGCGATGTGCTGATGCGCACCGATGTCACCACGCTGATCGTCGTGCGTGGCACGCAACAGCTCGATGCCGGGCATGTCGCCTGGGCGGACGTGATGGCAACGCACGATCCCGGCACCCTGGCCGATGTCGATATCCAACCGGACGACGACAGCACGATCCTCTACACCAGTGGTACCACCGGCGTTCCCAAGGGAGCTGTCGGCTCGAACCGCAACCACACCACCAACATCACCAACACGATCGTCGTCGGCGCTGCAGCCATGATCATGGCCGGCCCGGCTCCAGACGGCACGCCTCCGGCCCCGCCGCCGGTCGCGCTGTGGACCTTCCCCTTTTTCCACATCGCCGGGATCACCGGAATCTGCGTACTGACAGCGACCGGTGGTTGCATCATCAGCATGTACAAGTTCGATGCCGCCGAGGCGCTGGCGATCGTCGAGCGTGAGCAGGCGACCACGATCGCCGGCGTGCCAACGGTGGTCAGGTCGATGCTGCAGCATCCGGACGCAGCGACGCGCGACCTCAGCAGCCTGTCCGGAATCAGCCAGGGTGGATCACCCGTTCCGCCTGACAGCATCGCCACGATCGAGGACGACTTCGCCGGCAAGGTGATGCCGGCGAACGGCTATGGACTGACCGAGACGACATCCGCCGTCATCGCCAACTCCGGTACGGCCTACTTCTCGAAGAAGGACAGCGTCGGACTGCCGGCTCCGGTCGTCGACGTGCGGTTCGTCGACGCCGACGGCAACGACGTACCGCAGGGAGGCATCGGCGAGTTGTGGGTCCGCGGCCCGAACAACGTCCGCGGCTACTGGAACAAGCCGAAGGAGACGGCGGAGTCGTTCACCGACGGATGGTTCCATACTGGTGATGCCGGCTACATCGACGCTGAGGGCTGGGTCTATGTCGTCGACCGCATCAAGGACATGGTGCTGCGAGGCGGCGAGAACGTCTATTGCGCCGAGATCGAGGCGGCGATCTTCGAACATCCGGCGGTCGCCGACGTCGCCGTCTTCGGGCTGCCTGATGTCCGCCTCGGGGAGGAGGTCGCCGTCGCCGTCAATCTCAAGCACGGTGAGGCGTTGACGGCCGCAGACCTCCAGCAGTTCCTCGTCGGCAAGCTCGCCGCCTTCAAGGTGCCGAGTGCCGTCTTCATCCGATCCGACGGGCTGCCGCGCAACGCCACCGGCAAGGTGTTGAAGAAGGATCTGCGGGCGCAGTACAGCACTGCGACGTGAGCTGGCGGGAAAGGCTCAGATGAGCTTGCCTGGGTTCAACAACCCGAACGGATCGGTCCTGGCGGCGAGGGCTTTGACGGCGTCGACGTTCTTGTCGACGTACCATTCGTGCGGGCTGTGCACGAGCACTCCGAGCTCGCGCAGCGCATTGATGCCGGCGTACACCTGCTCGCGGCTGCGATAGACGCCGTTGAGCATTCCGATCGGAATCCGATAGGCACCCTCGATATGCAACATCGAGCCCTCGTAAACGGCGTCGACTTCTGCATATCGATCAATCAACGCGTCCCCAGCGACTTCGATGTGGAAGTAGCGGCCCGGAGCCGTTTTCTGCAGGTGCCAGGTCGGGTGGTTGTAGGAGAGCAGCGACACCTTGAGGCTTGCCTGGGGGCCGTGGCGGATGACCTCGATCCGGCCTCCGGCCGCCTCGATCAGACTGGTCACATCGTCGAGCGCGCAGCTCTCGACGATCGCCCGCAGGCTCGCCCGATCATGCGGATACCCGGCATCGTTCGGCAGCGCGTTGACGACGACAGGGACATCTGCCGAGACCAGACGCGGCATCGGCGTCATCGAACTGATCGTCCTGACGAGTGGCAGCGCGTCCTCGTACGACTCGAAACTGCTGTAGACCACTCGCCAGTCCACGAGTGGTTCGAGCCTGACCGTCGCCCTGGCGATGACGCACGTCGTTCCGTAGGCGTGGAGGTACGGCGCCAGATCGTCGCCGCTGATGGCATGCAGACCACGCTGACCGTCGGCGTAGGCAACGTCGAGTCCGACGACGAAGCCGTTGGAGATGTTGCCGTGGATGATGGTCCCCGTGCCACCGGATCCGCCGGACAGGAAGCCGCCGATCGAGCTGCCGACGGTCGACGGGTACATCCACAACTGTTGGCCGTGCTTGCGGGCCGCCGACTCGAGTGACGTCATCGTCGCGCCGGCTTCGGCGGTGATGAAGCCGTCGTCGACCTCGACGATCGCATTGGCTTTGGACATGTCGAGCACGAGGCCACCGCTCATCGGGATCGCCTGACCGTAGTTGCCGGTGCCTTTGCCGCGTGGCGTCACCGGGATCCGGTATTCGACCGCCAAGGCGACGATGTCGGCGACGGCGTCGGCCGACGGGGGGAAGGCGACCACGTCGCACAGGCCGAGTGGGAGCTGGGCATCGAGGATCGGCGACATCTTCGCCCAATCGGTAGATGCCCTCGTCCGATCGCCCAGATCCGTGCTGACGTTGGGCGGTCCGATCAGGTCGGCCAACGACCGCACGAATTCGCTGATGTCCACCGCAGTTCGAGTGTCGTCTGTCATCGAGATGCTGCAGCGCCGTTGACGGCGACTCGGACCGAACCATGCTTGACCATGCATGAAGATGCTAGGAGACGAGCAGGTCGAGGACGGCAGGTTCGTCCGGAATCAGCGGTCGCATAAGCCGGGCTGTTGAAAGGCAACTACTGTTTCCTGTGGCGGTGGTCACTTCGCGAGCTGTTCGCGCACTACGGTTGGGAATCTCACCGTTCCGGGAATGATCCCGAAGCCGTTCTGGGGGGTATCCATTGCAGAAGGCAAACGCGTTGCTGGCAAGTGCCATCTCGCTCGTTCTGATCACGTCGGCCTGTTCGAGCAGCACGCCCAAGTCGAAAACCGTCGTCACCACGCCGGGAACCGGCACGGGCACAGGCACGGGCACCACGATCCCCGCAGTCGGTGGAGCGTCGACCGTCCCGATCACCGGCACCGTTCCCGAATCGGCGGTGACGACGGCCGCCGGTGCGACGACGCCGACGACGGCGACCACCGCCTCTCCAGCGACAGCGACGGACTGGGAGGTCGTCGTCGGCACGAACTACGCGACCGAAGCGTTGGCAACGGCGCAGATCACCAAGCTGACCGCTGCCACATTCACCGGGTTCACCACCAAGAAGCTGGCGAAGACCTATGCCGTCGTCCAGCCAGGCCTGACGAAAGACGCTGCCACCGCACTGGCGGCGAAGATCAACGCCGCCAAGACCGGCGCGGCGACGGTCTTCCAACTGGCCCCGGCAGGCACCACGACGGCGACCACGAAGGCCGGTGCGACGACTGCAACGACGAAGGCGCCGACCGGATCGACGGTCGCCTCCACCGGCACCAACTACGAAGTCGTCGCCGGGATCTTCTCGACCTCGGCCAAGGCTCAGGCGCAGATCGACAAGCTGACGAAAGCGACGTTCACCGGCTTCTCGATCAAGCCGACGAGCGGCAAGTTCGCCGTCATCCTCGCCGGCATGACAAACGCAGATGCCACTGCACTGGCGAAGAAGATCACCGACTCTGGCCTCGCACTGGCCTACGTCGTCAAGTTGTAGCCACGCCAGACTCGCTCGACGTGTCCCCGAGCAGTCTTGTCACCCGCCCTCGGCGTCCGGTTGGACGCCAAGCGGCACAGTCGCGCGTGACGTCGGACATACGTAGACGTCGGTCATATACGCAGTGCGTCGGTGCTGCGCCAATACGTCGTTCGTCAGGTGTGGCCCACTACCTCAGGAGCGCATGATTGTTCCATACCCGAGTAATCGGGTGCACAAGGAGCCAGTCATGTTCATCGATCCCGTCGACAACTTCACCATCGTCAACCAACGCCAGACCCATCAGCGCGAGATCGCCTCCGCCGGTCGCTTCCCGAGAGCCATCCTCGGAGTGATCGAGCGGTTACCACGCCTCTCACGCCACTTGACCTCCGTCGCCGCCATGTCCTCCCCGGCTGGCGCTGCGACGGAGCACGCCGCCGAGGACATCTCCGTCCTCGTCGCCTGAACGCAACACACGCACGTCCCCGCCGGCGCGACCGGCGCGGACGTGCGTGCGCAGCAGCGCAGACAGACCGATGAAGCAGACGACGCAGACGACGCACGACGACTCCGAGCGCCATGGCCGCTCCGGTAGCGTCGACAGCGTGCTCCGCGGTCGTTCGGGTCTCTCACCGGTGATGGTCGGACGCGTCGGTGCCCTCGATCGTCTGCTCGGGCTCGTCGAGGCAGCTGAAGTGATGTCGTCCAACGACGGCCCGCCGATCGCCCTGGTGTCCGGCGAAGCGGGGATCGGCAAGACGAGATTGCTGCACTAATTCGTTGCGGCACTGCCGCCCGGCGTCGAAGTGCTGACAGCCCACGCCCAACCTGGCTCCCTCGGGCGGCCGTTCGACGTTCCCGGTTAACTGTATGAACCTGGCGTCGATCCGGCGGCAGCGACGATGGCCAAACTAGCTATAGCGGTTGCACGATCGCGTGTCGTGCTGATCGTCGAAGACCTTTACTGGGCCGATGCCGATCGCCAGCTGGCGTCGGCAGCGTTCGCCGGCAACTCTCGCGTCGGGTGATGTCGAACTACGCCGGAGCGTTGTCGTCGCTCGTGGACCTCGTATTGGTCTCGCTGCTGGCAGGAATTCATCCGACCACCGTGCGCCGTGACATGGTCGACGGCTGGATCGCCGAACACAACGAACGCGCGGCCGTCGACCGCCATGTCGAAGGGCTGCTGCTGTTGTCGGAGGGCGACCCCGTCGGAGCACTCGCTGCACTCGAAGCGGTGCTGGCGACGCCGGACCCGCTGCTCGACGTGCCGGTGCGGGCTTCTTTCAGGCTGGCGCTGGCCTCCGCCAGGATCGCCACAGGCGATCGTCAGGGCGCGCTGCAGGAAGCGATGCTGGCGAAGACGGAACTGGCGCTGTGGCCCGGATGGCGTCGTGATCGTGCCGAGGCATTGATTCGCCGCCTGGCCGGAGCCGGCGGCCGATCGGCAGCCGGTGAGTTGACGTCACGCAAGCGTGAGGTCGCGGCGCTGCTCGCGGAAGGTCCGACGAACAGCCAGTTGGCGGAGCGGTTGTACATCTCACCACGGACGGCCGCCGCGCACGTCTCCAACATCTTGATGAAGCTCGGCCTCAGCGGTCGAGCCGAAATCGCCGCATGTGCGGTCCGCCACGAAGTGCTGCTCGAGGCGAGCTGATCTCCTCGCCTGCCGGAAGATGGCGACAGGGATTCGGTCGCCGGAAGATGGCCCGACAGCGATTCGGTTGCCGGCTGTGCTTCAGATGCTCGTTTGCGAGCCGTCGAGGTGTTCGACGAATCGACGGTGGTCCTCGTGTTTCCTGACAACGTCGCCGATCACCTTGACCTTGCGGTGCTCACCCCTGAGCAGTGACAGCGGATCCTGCTGATCACCGACATAGCCGAGAGCGAACGCACCCTGCTGATAGCCCATCATCCGCAGCAGATCGTCGTCGAGTGTCCTGGCGATGTCAGCGGGCGTTGCCAGGTATTGGTTCTCCTCCTGGCGCACCCAGCCGACGGAGTAGGTGATGTTGACGCCGCGGCGTTCGCCGGTCGAACGATTGGCACCGCCGCCGTGGAAGACCTTGCCGTCGTAGAAGAGGCAGCTGCCGCGACGCATCGTCGCCTGCGCTTCCACGAGTAGCAGCCCGTCCTGGTCGCTCACCGACGAACTCCCGGGGAGCAGGTGGGTCGCCCCGTTCTCGACGGTGAAATCGGTCAGCGCCCAGATCGTGTTGCACTGCACGTGATAATCGGTCGGGAACGGAAAGAAGTCGAATGCCATCTGATCGCGGTGCAGCTTCTGTGCGGTCTCCCCAGGGGCGATGGCGATCAGTTGTGTCAGATGCAACTGTACGGCAGACGCGTGCGAGAGGAATTCGCCGACGGTCCCGACGATCGTCGGGTGCATCACCAGTTCTCGGGCGGTCGGGGTCCGGGCGATCAGCGACCCGGTCCGACGGGTGAGGCGGCCGTCGTAGTCGTCGCGCCCGTGGGCAGACGCGGCAAGATGCGGAGCGATCTCCCGGTCGAGTCGGTCCATTGTTCGCTGGTCGACCAGCTCGTCGACGATCGCATATCCGCATCGGCGGATGTGATCGGCGACCGTCGCCGGCGCGACGGAATTGGGAAAATGTTCCAGCTGCACAGCAGCAAGCGTATGTCGTCCGAGTCCCCGATTTCAGCACCCTGTTACCGTGCCGCTGGGTCCCGCTGGCGACATGCCGGGAGATCCAGAGGGGAAACCGCCGATGACTCGATTGATGATCCACGCCGACGACGTCGGGATGTGCCACGGGGCGAACAGCGCCTTCGTCGAACTCTCGAACGCCGGCTCGATCACCTGCGGATCGGTGATGGTTCCGTGTCCGTGGTTCGCCGAGATCGCCTCGATCGCCGCTGCCGACGGTTCGCTCGACCTCGGCGTGCACCTGACGTTGAATTCGGAGAAGCTGCACTACCGGTGGGCACCGGTGAGCCGAGCGGGCCGCTCGTCAGGCCTGGTCGACGATGGCGGTTTCATGTGGCGCGACGTCGCCACCCTGCGCCGCCACGCCGACCCTGGCGCGGTCGAGGGGGAGTGGCGGGCACAGATCGATCGTGCCCTCACTGTCGGTATCGACGTGACGCATCTCGATGCTCACATGGGTTCTGCACTGGCACCAGAATGGTGCGAGGCGTACATCCGTGTGGGCCTCGACTACCGGCTACCGGTGCTGATCACCTCGACTGTCGCGTTGTACGGGCCGAACAACCACCTCGCCGGCTTCGACCAAACGCTGTTCGAGCCGTTCGTCGCCCAGGCCCGTGCAGCCGGATTGCCGGTCTTCGACCGGGTGCTCGAAACGAACTTCGACCGGCCAGCCGACCTAGCCGCAGACTATCCAACGATGCTCACCGGTCTGACGGATGACCTGGTCTTCTGCGCCTTCCATCCGTGCGTCCGCTCCGCCGGCGAGATCGAGGTGATCGAGCCGGACCAGTTCCACGTTCGAACTGACGAATATGAACTGTTCCGTCAGCCCTCGTGGCGTGCGTGGCTCGCCGAGCAGCAGTTCGAATTGATCGGGATGCGCGAACTCCGAGACCACTGGCGTTCGGCCCATCCCGCCTGATCGCTCCACGGGCGTCAAGGCGGGAGCTGCTCGCCGGTGGTGGCGACGATCGTCACGCAGACGTGAGCGGTGCATCGTTTGGGGACGAGGATCTCGCCCCCACCGGAGGCCACGGCTGCTGCCCATTCGCATACGGCGTTGCCGGTGAATTCGGCCGTTGGGACGAAGACGATCGGCGCGAGGTTGGTGGCAGCAACGGCGGTCAGCGCGATCAAGGCTGGATGTCCGCGCCGGTGTTCGGCGGTGGCGATGGTGACGACGTCGTCCGCCGTGCGGCCGATGCGCGCCAGCGCGTCTGCAATCAGTTCGGATACGTCGGTGGACGTCGCTTTGGAATCGAGGCCGAGGCCGACGACGACGTCGGGTTTGTGGCCAGCGACCATCGGGCGGTCAGCGAATGCCCCTTCGGCGCCGGTCATACCGGGTCAGCTGTGGTGCCGGGTCCCCAGGTGATGAACACCGGGTTCTCGGCCTCGAGCCGTACGCCGTCGACGATCGCACGGCCGCGTGAGACGCCGATCTGTACCAAGTTGCCGAGCCGTTTCCACGACTCGGCGGCCCGATCGACGATCACGTGCGTAGCAACGACGACACCGCCAGAGGTGAGCCGGGCGATCGAAGCGTCGAGCGCTTCGATGCCTCCTCCGCCGATGAACACCCTGCTGGGGTCGGGCAGCGTCGCCAGTCCCTGCGGTGCCGAACCGACGACGACTTCGACGGAAACGCCATGCTTACGGGCATTTTCGCCGATTCTGGCGGCGTCGACTTCGTTCCGCTCGATGGCGAAGACGCGTAGACGCGGTCGCAGCCTGGCGCATTCGATGGCGACCGAACCGCTGCCGGCACCGACATCCCACAGCACGCCGGTGGCCGGCAGGTCGAGCTTGCCGAGGGCGACGGCGCGGACCTCCGACTTGGTGATCATCCCGTTGCGGTGGTCGAACGAGGACTCCGGAAGCCCCCAGGCGAGCGACGGCACTTCGGCTCGCTGGGACATCGGATCGATGAACACGACGACCGACATCGGGTCGAATTCGCCGCTCGCCAGTCCCTCGATATCGGTCTGGATGACCGATTCGCCTGACTCTCCGAGCTTCGTCGCCACGGTCACCCGTCGTGCGGGTGCCCCGGCGTGGATCAGGGCCGCGCCGAGCGACTGCGGCGGTTGCAGCGGCGCGGTCAACACTGCGACTTTGGCGTGCAGTTGGATCGCTTCGATGGCCGTGTCGGATGGACGTCCATGAGCCGAGACGACGACGGCGTCGTCCCAGGTGAGCCCGATACGGGCGAAGGCGAGCGAGACCGAAGACGGTGCCGGGTGGACGTCCAGTGCGTCGCGCCCGAACCGTTCGCCGAGAAGCCGGACGATCCCGAAGAAGCCGGGATCGCCGGACGACAGCACGCAGACGTGTCGTCCATCGTGATGGGCGACCTCGATCGTGTCGAGTACGTGGCCCAGGCCTCCCGCCATCTCGACGAATGTGCGCCCGCCGGCTGCTGTCGGATCGATGAACCTCAAGTGCCGAGGCGACCCGACGATCACCGAGGCGCAGCGGACGGCGTCTGCCGCGCTCGCGCCGAAGTACTGGCCGCCGTGTGTCCCGACGACCGTGATCCGTGCTGCGCTCACGTCGGTTCCCGGCGACCAGCGCAGGTATCGGCGCAGCGGTCGATGGCACGATCGACGTGGCGAGCAGCGCAGGCATCGGCGCAGCGATCAACGGCATGATCGACGCGATGATTCGCACACAGCTGGAGCCGCTGGATCATGTGGTCGAGGCGTCGCGATAACGGTGGGCGAAGCCGGGGTCGTAGACGTGGCTGCGCCCAGCCCGGTCGCCTCCGCCTCCGCCCGACTGCAGACCGGCGAGGGCGTCGCCGACGAGGATCAGCGCACTCATCGTGATGTTGCGAGCGGACAATTCGTTCTGCATCAGGCCGAGTGTCGTATGCACGATCTGCTCGTCCGGCCAGCTCACCCGAGAGGCGATGACCGCCGGCGTCTCATCCGTGTAAGCCGAACCTTGCCCCGTCAGTTGGGCAAGCAGCGCAGCGGGATCGCCTGCCGACAGGAAGAAGGCCATCAGCCCACCGAGTGCTGCATAGCTCGCCACATTCTCGGCGGCGCCCAACGAGGCAACGGTGCGGCGGGCGAGGCGCGTCAGCACGACCGACTGCGAAACGCCGGGTACCGTCAGTTCCGTCCCAGCGGCGGCAGCAGCAGCCGACACGGACGAGACACCAGGCACGATCTCGAAGCATCGTTCGTGTGCCAGGCACCAGGTGATCTGCTCGGTGATCGAGCTGTAGAAAGCCGGGTCGCCGGAATGCAACCGCACGATCGAGGCGTTCGGATGTTGCTCGAACACGGTGGTGACCTGTTCGAGTGTCATCGACTTGGTGTCGAACCGCTCAGCGTCCGGAGCGCAGTGCTGTAGGACGTCAGCCGACACCAGCGAACCTGCCCACAGCACGACGTCGGCATGTTGCAGCCGGTCGACGGCGCGCAGCGTCAACAGATCGGCTGCTCCCGGACCGGCACCCACGAAGGAGATCACGAGTCCGCTCCGTCCCGAGTCACCGAATCTCGCAGATCCTGCGATATCTCGTGACTCGGAGCGCACACACGACGGGCGGGGGCGACGAGGCAGGCGAGGTAGCTCGCCGAACGATCGGCGAATTCGGTGGCCGGGGAGATGCGCTCGCCAGGTTGGCCGAGGAGTTCTCCGACGACGGCGGTATCCGTACGCTTGGCATCGGTGAGCAGGCCGGTGATCATCGGGACGCTGCGCCCGCCGCGGTAGAGCACGAGTGTCTCGTCGTCCCGGGCGACGGAGTCGTCGATACGCCCCTGCTGATCGGCGAGATCGCGGCCGACAGCAACGATGCGCACGCTCTCGCCCTCCTCGGCGATCACCACGTTGGAGCGGGCTGCGAGCTCCTGGAAGGCCATGATCCCTGGCACGGAAGTGACCGGCATGCCGGGCCTGCGCTGGCGGATGGCGTCGGCGATCGTCGGGAAGATCGAGAACATGTTCGGGTCGCCGAGGGTGAGGAAGGCGACGACCTCGCCTCGATCGAGGTGCTCGACGAGTCGATCCGCCGCAGCATCGAGCGACTGTTTGCGTCGTTCCGGCCGATCGGCGATGTCGATCGCCAAGCGGTCGACACGCACCGGTCCGACGGCAGCTCTGGCGATCGCTTCCGCCCTGCCGATGGCGTCCGTCCCGATCGAACCAGCGACGACATAGTCGGCCTGGTGGATCGAGGCGATCGCTCGTGCGGCGACGAGGTCGGATGGACCGGGGCCCATGCCGACGCCGATGAGCAGTGGGCCGGTGATCTTCGGGACCACCTCGGCCATGACCGTCGAACCCTTGCGATTCTGGTCGACGGCCGATTCGATGGCGCTGCGGATGAAGTCGGCTTCAGACCTGCCCGTTCGTCTGGCAGCATCGGTCAAGCCCTGCTTGAGCGTCTCGGGGAGATAGACCGAGGTCTTCTGCATTCGACGTAGGGTACTACGTAGGGTAACCATGTGGGGTCACAATGCAGGGTCTGCGAAACTGACGGAGTGGAGATGAGCACGAGCGATAGTCTGCGACGGGGTTGGACGACCGGAGCATGCGCCACCGCCGCAACCCGTTCGGCCTGCGCGGCGCTGTACAGCGGCGAATTCCTCGACCCTGTTTCGATCGATCTACCGGGTGACCTGCACCCCTCGTTCGTCCTGGCGACCGAATCCAGCGGCGATGGATGGGCCACGGCGGGCATCATCAAAGACGCCGGCGACGACCCCGACGTGACGCACGGCGCGCTGATCGAGGTCACGGTGTCCCGAGGATCGCCAGGCTCCGGCGTCGTCTTTGCTGCAGGGCCCGGTGTCGGAACGGTCACCAAACCCGGTCTACCGCTGGCGGTGGGGGAGCCGGCGATTAACCCGGTCCCGCGCCGGATGATGTCCGAGGTCGTCGCTCAACTGGCCGCTGTCCACGGCGAGAGCGGCGACGCCCGGATCGAGATCGGCGTCGCCCATGGAGAGGAGATCGCAACGCATACGTGGAACCCGCGCCTCGGCATCGTCGGCGGACTGTCGATCCTCGGCACCACCGGCGTGGTCATTCCGTACTCGTGTTCGGCGTGGATCGCCTCGATCCATCGTGGAATCGACGTCGCCAGGGCGAGCGGCCTGAAGCACATCGCCGGTGCCACCGGCTCGACATCGGAGGCGGCCGTTCGTGACCTCCACCGATTGCCGTTGGAGGCGTTGATCGACATGGGAGATTTCGCAGGTGGGATGCTCAAATACCTGCGCCGTCGACCGGTCGAGCGGGTGACGATCGCCGGTGGTTTCGCGAAGATGTCGAAGCTCGCCGTCGGGCACCTGGATCTGCACTCCGGTCGCAGCGCCGTCGATCTCGACTGGCTGGCAGCCCGACTCGGAGACCTCGGCGCAGCCCCGGAATTGGTCATCGAAGCGCGGCTCGCCAACAGTGCCTTGCACGTCCTGCAACTTGCTGCCGCATCCGTCGATCCATCGTTGGCGAGGCGTCTCGCCGAGGTGGTCGCGACCGCAGCCAGAGCGACCGCCGTCGACGTGCTACGAGGTGCGCCGACCGACCTCGATACTGTCGTGGTCAGCCGCACGGGTGAGATCCTCGCCCACGCCCCGACCTGAGTTCACCTCGACGGTACTGCTGGCATCAACCACGCGCAGAAGCTAGACACCCACATGAATCTCTTCAGCAACATGCTCCGATTCATCCTGCGTCAGGCCGGTTGAAGTAGTCATCACAACGAGGCCTGCATCCTGAAAGTAGATCATCAGGCCGCGTGAAGAGGTGAGTTCGATCATCTTCCGAGTGCCGCGCTGAACGTGAAGTGCAGACGGGGATCGATCGAGAAAACTCCAGTAGCTGGTCGGAAGCTCGTCGGTCCAGGTCGCTGAAACCAAAACGAGAGCTGACGCTGTTCCATCGGATGACGGGCCCGTGTAGATAGCCCCAGCAGCGGGCTGAAATGGCTGTCCGGCCCGGGAGCCGGAGTTGTCGGTACTCGACTGCGCCGTGTCGATCGTGGAACTGGTCTCTGGTGCCAGATTCGCCGGAAGCCATCCAGCTGCCAGCGACACGGGAGTGTGAGGTCTGGAGGCGACGGATGCGCCGCCTCCCGAGCTGCATGCTGACAACGCCAAAGCACAGACAGCGACCAGTCGTCCCGAGAAGACGACGAATGCCCGGGTCGAACTCAAGTCAATACATCCTGTCGCACGAAGTAGAGGCGAATTTCATGTCCGTCACGTTGAACCATATTGATCATTCACCTTCTCTTCAAAGTATGTGAAGTTGGCTCACTCGTGCCCACCATTGTCTCGGTCTTAGCAAGTTCTTGTTACCATAATCCCTTGCTACATTGCTGCCATATATCGCAAAGACATCAAGAACTACTAATCGGCATCGCCGATTGGTATGACTCGGTCAGGCGAGGTCGAGGAGTTCTTCGGCTGCTGCTGTCGGTGACATCGTGCCAGCACGGACGGCAGCTTCGATCCGCACCGCTCGCTTACGGACGGCGTCGGATGCTCTGAAGCGCGAGAGCAGTTGATCGTCGATCGTCGCCCACATCCAGTCGACGTTCTGGCGGCGGCGTTTCTCGGCGAGTTCGCCGATCTTGTCGAGGTGGTTGCGGTGCTGCACGAGCTGCTGCCAGACGATGTCGAGGCCGGTCTTCTCGACGGCGCTGCACGTCAGCACCGGCGGATTCCAACCGGTCGTCGAGGCGGCCATCAGGTGCAGGGCGGCGGAGAGTTCGTTGGCAGCAATGCCAGCGTCGACGACGTTGTTCCCGTCCGCCTTGTTGACGGCGATGACGTCAGCGAGTTCGAGCACACCCTTCTTGATGCCCTGCAGGCCGTCGCCGGTCCGGGCGACCATCAGCAACAGGAACGAGTCAACCATGTTGGCGACGGCGGTCTCGCTCTGGCCGACACCGACCGTTTCGACGATCACGATGTCGAAGCCTGCAGCCTCGACAACGACGATCGACTCGCGCGTCGCCTTGGTCACGCCTCCGAGGATGCCGGAACTCGGCGAAGGCCTGATGAAGGCGTTCGGGTCGACCGCCAACCGCGACATACGCGTCTTGTCGCCGAGGATGCTGCCGCCGGTGCGCTTCGACGACGGGTCGACTGCGAGTACAGCGACCCGATGCCGCGCAGTGGTCAGTTGCGAGCCGAGTGCGTCGATGAACGTCGATTTCCCGGCTCCGGGAACGCCCGTGATCCCGATGCGGTGCGACTGTCCAGCATGAGGGAGCAGACGGGCGAGTAGCTCCTGGGCAAGCAGTTGATGATCGGGCCGGGTCGACTCGACGAGCGTGATAGCGCGCCCGAGAAACGCAGGATCAGCGCGCAGAATGCCAGCGGTATATGCGTCGACATCAATCGACCGGCTCACGCAGGGAGACCTGCCGCGAGATGCAAGCGAGGGCGGAGCAAGCGCTCGGAATGTGCCGCCCGAGCAGCGGAGAGCGGAAAGAACGGTTCGTAAGTGGCACGCCAAGGCAACCGGACTCTTCGTTCGCCCGTCGCAAGATAGAGCTCACTCATGTCATGCGATGTGCTGGTTGAGCTGTTCGAGGAGTTCGTCTGCCGCCTCGGCGATGACGGTGCCCGGAGGGAAGATGGCTGCGGCGCCGGCTTCGCGCAGTGCGGCGAAGTCGCCGGGGGGGATCACTCCGCCGACGACGATGAGGATGTCGGGGCGGCCGATCGCCGCCAGCGCTGCACGCAACTCGGGCACCAAGGTGAGGTGGCCGGCGGCGAGGCTGGAGACGCCGACGACGTGCACGTCGGCCTCGACAGCCTGACGGGCGACTTCCTCCGGCGTCTGGAACAGCGGACCGACGTCGACGTCGAAGCCGAGGTCGGCGAACGCCGTCGAGATGACCTTCTGCCCGCGATCATGGCCGTCCTGGCCCATCTTGGCGACGAGGATGCGCGGGCGGCGCCCGTGCTCGACGGCAAAGTCCTCGACGAGTTCACGCGTGTGCGTCAGCGCCGTCGATTCGCCTGCCTCGCTGCGGTACACACCGGAGATCGTACGGATCGCGGCGGTATGGCGGCCGAACACCTTCTCCAACGCCAGGCTGATCTCGCCGACGGTCGCCCTGGCGCGTGCTGCGTCGACGGACAATTTGAGCAGGTTCGAGTCGAGCTCGCGTCCACGCGTACCGTCGACGATTCCCTGTGCAGCAGCGGTCAACCGGTCGAGGGCTTCGTCGCAGGCAGCCTGATCTCGCTCGGCGCGCAGGCGGGCGAGCTTGGCCAACTGGCTCGCCCGAACAGCGCTGTTGTCGACCTTGAGCACCTCGATGTCGTCCGGCACGTCGGGGCGGAATATGTTGACGCCGATCAGCGGCTGACGGCCGGAGTCGATGCGCGCCTGCGTCTTGGCTGCGGCTTCCTCGATACGCAGCTTGGGGATGCCGGCCTCGATCGCCTTCGTCATCCCACCGGCCGCCTCGACCTCTTCGATGTGCGCCCAGGCGCGTGCAGCCAGGTCGTGGGTCAGGCGCTCGACGTAGTAGCTGCCACCCCACGGATCGATCACGTCGCACGTGCCGGATTCCTGCTGCAGGAACAGCTGCGTATTGCGGGCGATGCGTGCGGAGAAGTCGGTCGGTAGGGCGAGCGCTTCATCAAGGGCGTTGGTGTGCAGCGACTGCGTATGGCCCTGCGTCGCCGCCATCGCCTCGACGCAGGTGCGGATGACGTTGTTGAAGACGTCCTGGGCGGTCAGCGACCAGCCCGACGTCTGGCTGTGGGTGCGCAAGGACAGCGACTTGTCGGACTTCGGGTCGAACTGCTTGACGAGTTTGGCCCACAGTGGGCGGGCGGCGCGAAGCTTGGCGACCTCCATGAAGAAGTTCGTGCCGATCGCCCAGAAGAACGACAGGCGTGGGGCGAAGGCGTCGATCGTCAGTCCGACATCGAGTCCGCGCACGTATTCGACGCCGTCTGCCAGCGTGTAACCGAGTTCGAGATCGGCGGTCGCCCCGGCCTCCTGCATGTGATAGCCGGAGATCGATATCGAGTTGAACTTCGGCATCTGCGTCGACGTGTACGCGAAGATGTCGGCGATGATCCGCATCGAGGGACTCGGCGGATAGATGTAAGTGTTGCGCACCATGAACTCTTTGAGCACATCGTTCTGGATCGTGCCGGTGAGTTGCGCAGGGGCGACGCCCTGCTCCTCGGCGGCGAGGATGTACAGCGCCAGGACGGGAAGCACCGCACCATTCATCGTCATCGAGACGCTCATCTGATCGAGCGGGATGCTGTCGAACAATTGGCGCATGTCGATGATCGAGTCGATCGCCACGCCGGCCATGCCGACATCGCCGGTCACGCGGGCATGGTCGCTGTCGTAGCCGCGATGTGTCGCCAGGTCGAAGGCGACGGACAGGCCCTTCTGGCCGGCGGCGAGGTTGCGTCGGTAAAACGCATTCGATTCCTCGGCCGTCGAGAACCCGGCGTACTGGCGCACGGTCCACGGCTGGTTGACGTACATCGTCGGGTACGGTCCGCGCAGGAACGGGACGATACCGGGATAGGTGTCGAGGAAGTCGATGCCCTCGAGATCGTCAGCCGTATAGAGAGCAGCGACTTCGATGCCCTCTGGGGTCAACCACGGTCGCTGCTCACCGGCGGCGGCGGTCCATTCGGCTTCGCTGGCGGCGGCGACCGGAACGCCGAGGGAGATGTCCGAGAAGCTGGAGGGGATGGTCATGGAACCTGCAGTGTGTCGAGGAGTTCTGCGAGTATCAGGCGGACATTGCAGCCGGCATAGATGAAATGCCCGACGCCTGCGTCGTACAGATCCTGCATCAGGTGTTTCGGTCGACCTGCCAGGAAGACGCCGGCGGCACCGGCCCCGGCGAGTGCCGCGGCGACGGCGACGGCGTGCTCGTCGTAGACGGAGTCACTGGAACAGATACAGGCGATTTTCGATCCGGAGGCGGTGAAGTTGTCGGCGATCTGCGTTGGATCGCCAGAGTCCGGTCCGACGAGCGTCGTGAGCCCGGCGATCTCGAAGAGGTTCTTGGCGAACGTGACCCGTGCCGTATACGCAGCGGGAGTGCCGATTGCTGCAAGGAAGACGGTGGGCCGACTGCCGCTCGCCGCCGTTTGGCGGTCGACGCGTTGGCGCAGCGATTCGAAGACCTCGGCGTAGCGATGGATCTCGAGTCCACTGTCGGCATGGCCCTCGGAGATCAGGTGATCGGCATCCGCGTCGGCCGGTACCGGTTCGGCGATGTTCGGGAACTCGCTGACCCCGGTGATCTGATCGTGACGGCTCGACAGGTTGTGGACCCGCTTGTCCCAGGTCTCGGCGACCATCGTGCGAATGAGCCCCGAATCCGACGCTGCGCGGAATCCACCGGCGGACTCGATCGCCTGGAACTGCCCCCATGCAGCCACCGCCAACTGTTCGGTGCGGCGCTCGACGTACCACGATCCGCCTGCGGGATCGATCACCTTGGCGAGGTTCGATTCGAGTGCCAGCACCGATTGCGTGTTGCGCGCCAGTCGATGACCGAGCTCGGAGCCGTCAGCGTCGAGCAGGTCGTCGTACGGCAGGACGGTGATCGAATCGGCACCGCCGACACCGGCGGCGAAGCAGGCGACGGTCGTTCGCAGCAGATTCACCCACGGGTCGTACCGAGTCATCATCGCCGTCGATGTGATGGCGTGGAGCGGGCTGGCATGTGCCGCCTCGGCGACGTCGCAGGCCTCGGCAATTCGGCCCCACACGCGGCGTGCCGCACGAACTTTGGCGATGGTGGCGAACTGGTCGGCGGTGGCGGCGATGCGCAACTCGATCAACCCGAAGGCGTCGGCGATGGTGATACCGGCGCTGGTGAGGATCCGGAGGTAGCTGACACCGGCGGCGAGCATCAATCCGAGTTCCTGGGCGTCGGAACCACCTGCATTGTGATAGCGGGCAGCGTCGATGGTGATCAGTTGGGCGTTGGGAAAGGAACTGCGCAGCGTCACCGCCCACGTTGCGAGATCGGCGAGTTGGGCGTCGAGATCGAAGTCGACATCGGCGGGGCCGACCGACACCGAAACACCGAGCGGGTCTGCTCCGAGCGACCCGCGAACAGCGTCGGGCGCCGCCTTCGAGGCAGTCCACACCTCGATCAACGCCGCCGGGACCGATGCCCATTGGGCCCCGGCATCGACGGCGACCGGTGCGAGGTCGAAGAACACGCCGTCGAGTACCTCGGCGAGCAGCGAGGCATCCAGCATCTCGTCAGCTGCGACTTCGAGCAGTACGGACGTCGCCCCGCGTTCGAGTTCGGTGACCGCCCGGACTCCGGTGGTGCCGGCATGTACGAGTGCCCGCACGTCCCAACCGTCGTGGCGTGTACCTACAACTGATCGTCCGCGGGTGAAGGGACTGAAGCCGGGGTAGCCGGTGGAGCCGCCGCCGGCGACGTCGTCGCGGGTGTACAGCGGTTCGACGGTGATGCCCTCATACGTCGTCGAGCGCAGTTTCTTCAGTGCATCCTCTGGGCTGCCATCGCCTGGCTGGCGGTGACGCGATAGGAGTTTGTCCACCAACAGCACCCACTGATCCCTGCTCGCTGCCGGGAAATCGCCGGCAAAGCGAATCGGGTTCTCGCTGGTATTCATCGACCGCCACAGTAGTGACGTGCCGTTGATGCTCGCGAACTGGGCCGCCGTGACGTGCGCTTCTGCGACCGCAGAACCGGGCGATACAGTCCGATTACATGACGACTCCGCTGTCCATCCACACACCCACCGGAGATCGCCGAGGTGGCATCATCGTCGTACAGGAGGCGTTCGGCGTCAACGAACACATCGAGGATGTGTGCGAGCGTCTCGCGCACGAGGGATGGCTGGTCGTCGCCCCCCACATGTATCACCGCACGGGTGACCCGAAATTCGGCTACGAGAACTTCATCGAGGTCACGCCGCATATGAGGGCGCTCAACTCGGACGACATCCTCGAAGACGTCGATGCGGCGCTTGCACATCTGGCGGACGCCGGCGTCGCTGTATCCGCAACCGGCATCGTCGGGTTCTGTATGGGTGGCACGGTTGCACTCGTCGTTGCGGCGCGCAGGGATATCGGCGCAGCGGTGACGTTCTACGGAGGCGGCGTCACCGAAAGCCGCTTCGGCTTCGCCCCGCTGATCGAGGAGGCGACCTACCTGCGGGCACCGTGGCTCGGCCTGTACGGCGACCTCGACCAGGGCATCCCCGTCGAGGCGGTCGAACAGTTGCGGATCGCCGCAGCTTCATCTGGCGAGGTGACGGAGATCGTCCGCTACCCGGAAGCCGACCACGGCTTCAACTGCGATCGACGGGCCAGCTACAACGAATCGGCGGCGCACAGCGCATGGCAACTGATGCTCGCCTGGTTCAGCGCCCACCTTCGCTGAGCCTTCGACCTCCATCGTTCGCTCGTTCCTCGCTCACTCCCGACGGTCGAGCGCTCTGTCCCCTTCTGAAGCGCTAGCTCACGAGTGGGGAGTCGGCGTCATCTGACTCCGAGCGGATCGGTGGTTCGGGGTTGGCGAGCTCGTTGACGCCGTGCCATGCCGGTCGCATCACACTGAGCGTGGCGACGACGTACAGACCGGCACCGATCAGCAGCGTCGGTCGCAAACCGATCAACGTCACAGCGATACCGGCGACGAGACCGCCGAGTGGGATGGCACCGTATGCACCGGCGCGGAACGTGCCGAGCACACGACCGCGCATCGTTGCCGGAATCCGACGGTACATCGATGTCGTCAGGATCGGGTTGATCGGCCCGGCGGAGAGCCCGGCGACGAACATCACGATCAATGCGACGACCAGCGGGGGTGACGCCGCAAGCAGGAGATATCGCGGCGCGCCGATCACGAACAGGCAGATCATCAGCAGGCGGAGGCGGTTGGAGCGTTCGCCATAGGCGCTGAACAGCAGTGTGCTGGCGAGCGCGCCGAGACCGAAGACGCCGACGATCAGGCCGAGTCCCGGCGTTCCGTAGTGCAATCGCTCGACGAGCAAGGGTACGAGCACGACGAAGAACGCCTGATCGAGGAAATTCATGAACATGACCATCGCGAGGATCGCCCGGAGCAACGAGTCCTCTCTGATGAAGTTGAAGCCGGCGACGAATTCGGTGCGCAGCGTTCCGCGGGCCGCCACCGGGGTTTTGTGTGAGGGCACGCTGATGCAGATCAAGATGGCCGATACGACAAAGGTCGCCGTGTCGACGAACAACGCCTGCGCCGGCCCGAAAAGAGCGATGGCCCCGGCGGCGATCGGACCCCCGAGAAGCGTCGCCGTCTGAGTCACCCCCGAAAGCAGGCTCGTGGCCCGGGTCAGTGAGGTGCCGCTGGCCTCTGCGACCTCAGGGACCACGGCGGTCCGCGACGTTTCAGCAGGCACATTCATCAGGCCTGCAACGAAGACGAGCGCGGCGATCTGCCAGAATCGCAGAACGCCGAAGTGGTGCAGTATGGCGATGGAGGCGACACAACCGCCGCTGAGAATGTCGGCGAAGACACTCGTCATGCGTGTCCCGAGCCGGTCGATCACCATCCCCCCGAGCGGCCCGGCGAGCACGACCGGTACGGCTGCGAAAAACGTGATGATGCCGGTGCGCGTGGCACTTCCCGTCGTCTGCAGCACGAACCACGGCACGGCGATGACGGTGACGAGGTTGCCGAGTGCGGAGATGCCGTCGGCCGCGAGGAGTGCGAAGAGCGCTCCTTGTCGCCTGATACGGCTGCGGCTATCGGCCCGGTCGCCGCTGCTGTCGTTCTCCACGGGTGTCAGCACCGGCGCTGATCGTAGTCGTCAATCGGGAGGCGGGCGCACCCCGTCCGGTACGCCGTCGAAACCGCTCATGATCACATCACACATCCCTCACACCGCACCCCGATGATGTCTGTTGTCCGACCAACGCAGGTCGACGAAGATCGAAATTAAAGGACAACCATCATGAACATCAAGAGCAAAATCGGTATTGCAGTGGCAACCGGAGCCCTGACCATCGGCGGGGCAGCAGCAGCGTTCGGTGTCGGCGGCGCCTCCGCCAGCGCACCGGACCCCACCGGCACCGGCACCGGCGCCAAGGCAACGTTCGTCTGCGCACATCTCACCGAGATCAAGGCACAGGAAACGCTCAAGGGCCAGCTGCTGACCGGCCGCCTGTCGCTGTTGCAGGAAGCCCGTGCGGTGGCGACGAAGCCGAAGGCCGAGGCACGTCTCGACAAGGCAATCGCCAAGACCCAGGCAGCGCAAACCAAGCTGACCGCCCACGAGGCCAAACTGACAGCCTTCGCGGCCGCTCACTGCACGACGGCGGGGACGCCAGCTCCGACCCCGACGACCACCGGCTGAGCCGAACGGCATTGTCGCAGGCGAAGCCGTGGCGCTCGCAGAGTGTTTCGAGTGCGAGAAGGTCACCGAAACACTCTGCGACGGCAGAGAGACGGACGGACGTACGGACCGACGGGAACGGGAGTGCTATTTCCAGGCGAAGACTGGCTGCTCGAAACCGTCGACCCGTTCGTTGATCCGGCCCTCGAGCGCGACCCAACGGAACTGCACGAGGACGGCGGCGGTGGGGGCGTGGATGAGGTCGTTGCCGATCGGGATTTGCACGACGGGGCGGTCGCTCTCGGGGATCGTGACGAACCGCGGAGAGTCCTGGCGGCACAGCTCGTCGAGGCCGATTCGGTACGCGTAGGCGACCTCGTCGGGGTTCGGCTGCAACTCGACATGCCCGCCGGCCCAGATGACGACCGGCGTGATCACATACCCGGACCGTGTCGGATAATCGTCGAGGCGTCCGACCACGGATTCCGGCGCCAAGGTGAGACCGAGCTCCTCCTCCAGTTCGCGTAACGCCGTCTGCTCTGCGCTCTCGCCGGGATCGACCCGTCCGCCAGGCAATGCCCACTGGCCGGTGTGGGTGCGCATCCTCGACGCCCGGCGGCAGAGCAGGAACGCCGCCCCGCCTGACACGTTGGCGACCTTGCCGTCGATGCCGGTGAGGTCGCCGGGGACGGCGGCAAGGTCGGCGCCGGGGACGTCGAACGGGTCGGTGCCGTCGATGCCGGCATCGCTGTCGACGACGACGATCCCGACGGCGGCGCGACGCCGACCGTCCTCCGGTGCGGCGCGAACCTCGTGGGCGGCTAAATTGCTCATGATATTTACGCGCAGGTGGTGGTCGAGTGCGGTCACGGCACGAGTCAACCACCTCGCCGGGACGACGCTGTCAGCGGTCGGGCAGTAGCGTGCCCGTCGGTCTGGCAGCGTGATAGCCGGATGCCGATTCGAATACCGGGGGGACAGGGGGACAGAGATGGTCGTAATTGCACGGGACCGGGCGGCGGAACGCCCACACGAGATCGCACTGCGCGCTGACGAGGTGACGCTCGATTGGCCGGCGCTCGACGACGCCCTCAACCGGGTGGTGAACGCGCTCGCGGCAATGGATCTCGGAGCCGCCAGGCGCGTCGCCGTTTTCGCCGAGAACGCCGTCGAGACCGTGCTCGCCCATCTGGGGGGGCTGCTCGCCGGCGTCAGCACCGTCCCGGTGAACTTCCACCTCAATGCCGAGGAAACCGCATACATTCTCGCTGATTCGCAGTCGGTCGCCGTCTTCACCGGGCCCGAGAACCTGCAGCGGGCCGTCGAGGCAGCGGCGATCGCCGGGGTCCCCAACGTCATCGGCTGGCGTTGTACCGACGCACCGATCGCCTGGGAGCAGTGGCTCGCCGCTGCGAGCAACGCCGAGCCGTCTTCTGACGTCAGGCCGCTGCCGAACCTGATGTACACGAGCGGCACGACCGGTTTCCCGAAGGGTGTCGATCTCGCACCTCAGATGTTTGCCGGCGGCCGGACCATCGACGAACACATCGCCGTGCTGCAACAGGGCCCGTTCGCCCAACTCGGCACGCATATGGTCGTCGGACCGATGTACCACACCGGACCACTGAGCGGCATGCGTACGCTGGCCGCCGGCGTGCCGACGGTCGTGATCGGCAAGTTCGACGCCGAGCGGGTCCTGAGGGTGATCGACATGTACCGTCCAGAGTCGACGGTGATGGTGCCGACACATTTCAAGCGACTCCTCGAACTCGATGCGACTGTCAGGGCGCGCTACGACGTGTCGAGTATGAAACTCATGTCGCACACCGGTGCGGTCTGCCCGATCGACGTCAAGAAACGGATGATCGAGTGGTTCGGACCCATACTCCGCGATGCCTACGGAGCAACCGAGGTCGGCACGATCTGCACGATCGACAGCGTTGCCTGGATGACCCATCCCGGATCGGTCGGCCAGTGCATCGCGCCGTTCACCCGGGCGATCGTCGTCGACGAAACAGGGGCAGAAGTGCCGCCGGGCGTCGAGGGCAAGCTGTACTTCGAGGATTCGACCGGCAGAGGAATCGTCTATCCGAACGATCCGCAGAAGACGGCAGCGTCACATCTGCGTCCCGGCGTGTTCACGATCGGCGAGATGGGATATGTCACGCCGGACGGCTTCGTGTATCTCACGGACCGCTTCAGCGACATGATCGTTTCCGGTGGTGCGAACATCTATCCCGCCGAGGCGGAGAGTGTGATCATCACGCATCCGAAGGTCTCCGACGTCGCCGTCATCGGTGTGCCGGACGCAGACTTCGGCGAAGCCGTCAGGGCGCTCGTCGTCCCGCTCGACCCGAGCGACCCACCGACCGCCGATGAGCTGATCGGCCTCTGCCGTTCGAAACTCGCCGGTTTCAAGTGCCCGCGTACGGTCGAGATCGTCACGACCGTCGGACGCAACCCGATGGGCAAGATCAACAAGCGTGCGCTGCGCGCACCGTATTGGCACTAGACACTGCCAAGCAAGCAGGAGGATGCAACGATGCCCGTTTCACTCGATGATCTGAAGACGCTGCACTACGAGGTCAGCAATCCAGGGGACAACGGCATCGCCATCGTCACCCTCGACCGACCGCAGAGCCGCAACGCTCAGAACAAACGAATGACCTATGAGATCAACGCCTGCTTCGACAATGCCGCTCGCCGCAGCGATGTCAAGGTGATCGTCTTTCGAGCCGACGGCCCGCATTTCTCCAGTGGCCACGATATGCGCGACACCGAATCGCACAAGGATTTCGATCTCGTGTCGACCTCCGGCGGATACGGCCGCGACGGCCAGGAGGGGCAGATGGCATGGGAGGAGGAGGTCTACTTCAACATGTGCTGGCGCTGGCGCAACATCCCAAAACCGGTCATCGCCGCCGCTCAGGGCAAGACGATCGCTGGAGGGCTGATGCTGCTGTGGATCGCCGATGTGATCATCGCCAGCGACGACGCATCGTTCAGCGATCCCGTTGTCGGCATGGGGGTCAACGGTGTCGAGTACTTCGCGCATCCGTGGGAATTCGGGACCCGCAAGGCCAAGGAGTTGCTGTTCACCGGCGACTTCGTGTCTGCCCAGGATGCCAAGCAACTCGGGATGGTCAACCACGTCGTGCCGGGCGACGAACTGCGCAGCTTCACGATGGCGATGGCCGAGAAGATCGCCAAGCGGCCGAGCTTCGCCTTGAAGTTGGCGAAGGAAAGCGTCAACCAGACGTCCGAAGCCCAGGGCCAGTGGACGGCGCTGCGGGCAGCGTTCTCGATCCAGCACCTGGCCCATGCGCACAACCGGGCGAAGTTCGGCATCCCCGTCGATCCCGGCCATCCCCGTCCGCTGGATTCGCTCACCAAATCCGCATAGGCGACGAGCGCACCTCGTGTCACGAAATGTCGCGTCTGACGCCACGTTCGGTGACGGGGGCGTCATCGACCGGTGTCGTAGTCTGCGGCAATGCTCGATCTCCCGGTCGCCGATCCGTGGTTCGTCACCGAACGCGGTAGCCAGGGAATCTCGCTGATCACCGAACCGCACGTCCATCCGCTGCTGCGCTGCAACGTATGGCACGTCCGCGGCAGGACGCAGGATCTGGTCGTCGACACGTCGCTCGGCCTGCGTCCGCTGCGGGCGATCGTCGAGGCGGAGTCGACGAATCCGCTGCTCGCCGTCGCCACACATTCACACGGCGATCACGTCGGCGGCATGCACGAGTTCGCCAATCGTGCGATCCACATCTCCGAGGCATCCGATCTCGACACCGATCGACCGTACGATCTGGCCTCAGCCGGCTATGGCGAGTCGGTGCTCGGTCCGTATCGTGCGGGCGGATACGACATTCCCGATGTGCTGATCGACGCCGTTCCGTCAGGCGGCATGATGTCGACGAAATTCGGTCTGCAGCGCTCGCCGGCAACGCAACTGTTGCAGGAGGGAGATGTGATCGACCTCGGCGATCGGGCTTTCGAGGTCCTCCATCTGCCTGGCCATTCTCCCGGGTGCATCGGACTGTGGGAGGAGCGCTCCGGGGTGCTCTTCTCCGGTGACGCGTTATACGACGGGCCGTTGCTCGACGACCTCGACGGGTCCGATCACGCCGACTACTGCGCGACGATGCGGCGGCTGCTCGAGCTACCGGTGACGGAAGTCCATGGAGGACACGAGGCGAGCTTCGGCAGGTCCCGCCTGATCGAACTGTGCAGCGCCTACCTGCAGGAGCGTGGATCGTGACTGCAGCGATCGCCGGGTGGGCGCAGTGGGAACGTCGAATGGAGCGAATCGCCCGGACGGAGCAGCGGGAACGATGAGCGAAGTGACGCCGACGCCGGAATCGGTTCGTGCGGAAGTCAACGCGTGGATCGCCGAACGCTGGGACCCGACGCTGTCGTTGCAAGCGTGGCGCGAACTGCTCGTCGACTCGGGCTGGGGTGCACCGTCGTGGGAAAGACGGTGGCATGGTCGCGGGTTGCCGCGCTGGGCGAACCAGATCGTCGCCTCCGAGCTGGCGTCGGCCGACGCCGTCGGGATGCCCGCAGGTGGCGGTATGAGCTTGGCTGCACCGACGATCCATGCCCACGGTCCTGACGAGTTGCGCGAACAGTTCCTGCGTCGGACGTTGACCGGCGAATACACGTGGTGCCAGTTGTTCAGCGAGCCAGGTGCAGGATCGGACCTCGCCGGTCTCACGACACATGCAGTCCTCGACGGCGACCGGTGGATCGCCAACGGCCAGAAGGTGTGGAACACGAGCGCCCATCACGCCGACTTCGGGATTCTCGTGGCGCGCACCAACTGGGATGTCCCGAAGCATCGGGGCCTGACGTATTTCGTGTTGCCGATGCATCAGCCCGGTGTCGAGGTCCGGCCATTGAAGCAGATGAACCATCACGCCTCGTTCAACGAGGTGTTCATGTCGGACGCAGTGATCCCCAGGGAGTACGTGGTCGGCGACGTCGGTTCTGGCTGGGCCGTGGCGATGACGACGCTGGCGTTCGAACGCAACTTCGGCGGTGTCTCCAGACCTCGCCGCTCCGTCGGTGGTGGGTTGGCGAGAACCGAGGCGGATCACGAAGCGAAGGAGTTCTTCGAGACCTACCAGTGGTACCCGCAACGTGCCGGTCGGGTCGATCTCGTCGTCGAGCACGCCCGCCAACGAGCCATGTCGAGCGACCCGGTGGTCCGACACGAGATCGCCACGTTGTTGTCGGTCCAACGGGTCAGCGGCTGGACGGCGGAACGCGGGGCAGCGGCACGCGCGCTCGGTCGGGCACCAGGAGCAGAGGGCTCGCTCGGCAAACTGTCGTTGAGCATCGTCGCCCGTCGGGCGGCCGATGTCCACTCGCTGATCGGCGGCGCGACGGGCATGCTCGATGGTGACACTGCGCCGTTCGGTGGGATGATCGCAGAGGTGCTGGTCTCCGTGCCCGGGCAGTCCATCGCCGGTGGAACGGACGAGATCCAGCACAACATCCTCGGTGAGAAGATCCTCGGGCTGGCGAGGGAACCGGCGCCAGACAAGGATCTCCCGTTCCGCGGCGTGCCGCGCAACTGACGGGCCACCAGCCGGCACCCAGGTGGCCACGCAAATCAGATGGACGCGATGCTCAAATCGTGCTGAAATGCGAGGGATGCCTGGGTGCGACGTAGGCGGAGCATTGGGAGTTGCTGAGAGTTCGTAACTGTGAGTCATTTCACGTTTGTCCCCGTTCATCCGCGGGTAATGTCGGATTCCGAACGAGTTCACTCTCCGCAGGATCGTCGGCCTCGGGCCTGTTGTGCATCTTCGAGATGGAACGCCAGACCCGTGAGCAGGTGATCAGTTGGCAGTCGACAGCATAAGTCCGCCGTTCTTTCCGGACCCACAGCTCGCCGACGACGCCCACGGCATCAAGGCACTCGTCAGATCCGACCCGTGGCATTGGGTCCGCATAGCCCTCGTCGCCCTGTTCGCAGTGCTCTATGTCCGCTGGTTCCGGGAGCACGGTGTCGTCGTCGACCCGATCTCGGTCCTGGTGTCCGTCGGCCTGCTGCTCGTCGTGGCGCACATCGGCAAGCCGCTCTATCGGTGGCGCCAACTCGTCATCGACATGTTCTGCTACGGCGTGATGTGGATCGGCTACAACGAGACATACGGATTCGCCGGACGACTCGGGCGTCCCCGTCAGGTCGAATCGGTCCGCAACATCGATCGCTTCCTGTTCCTCGGAACTGACCCCAATGTGTGGATCCAGAAGCACTTCTACGATCCGTTGCACGTCCGGTGGTACGACGTGGTGGCGTCGTGCGTGTACTTCACCCACTTCGTCGTTCCGGCGACGGCGATGGTGCTGCTGTGGATCAACAATCGTCCACAGTGGGTGCGTTTCATGCGGCGCTTCGCCACCGTGTTGGCGGTCGCCTGCATCGCATTCGTACTGATGCCGACCGTACCGCCGTGGCTCGCAGGTGAAGGTGGTTATCACGCATTGCCGACACTCGCCAGACCGGTGTCACGCGGCTGGCAGCACATCGAGCTGAACGTCTTCAGCCTCGCGTGGGACGCGGGCAAGGACTTTTCCAATCCACTGGCGGCGATGCCGTCGCTGCATGCCGGATTCTCGCTGTTCACCGTCGCCTTCTTCCTGCCTAGGATCAGGTGGCGATGGCTGAAAGTGGCGGCCTTCGCATTTCCGTTGACGATGGCCGTGTCGCTCGTCTATCTCGGAGAGCACTACGTCGCCGACATTCTCGCCGGTTGGCTCGTCGTCGGATTCTCGTTCTACATCTGGAACCGCATCGAGCGCAGGCTGCGGGAACGCAAGTCGCTGGACTACCGCACTCTGCATCTCGATGAGGCTGCCATCGCCTACATCGATCCGCCCGGCCGGCGCCCGTCCAACCCGCGCAAGGTGTTCGTCGACGCCTCGTTCATCAATGCCTCGCTCGACCCCTTCGATCCCGACCACGAGACGGCGAAGGTGATCCTCGCTCAACTGGTGTGCGAATACGAGATCGGAACGGCGCTGATGTTCAGCCATGGCGGTGTCGCCAGCACAGTGCCGTCACCGCAGGGTCAACTCGTGCTCGAGATGTGTGACGTCGCACGACCTCGACGGGATCTGCGGCGGCTGGCACGCAAGGTCATCGCCGATCATCCGCATCTCGATCTCGACCTCGATCAGGCGATGACGCTCGTCATCATCCGTCGCAACCGCGTCGGGGAGATCGCCACCTTCGATCCAGAATTCGAAGCACTCGGGATCACGACCTCGACGATCGAGTGGCGTGCTGAACACTCCGACGGTTTCATCGGCGACGGCATTGTCCTGACGACGGTGGCTGACCGCTGCCGCTGACGGCTTCCCCGATCGAACCCGTCGCCGTCTACGCTCGGTCGACGTGCCGTCTGCCGAGCCCCTCGATCCCTCGATCCTCGCCCGTTTCGATCCGGCAGACCCGGCGTTCATCGCCGACCCGTATCCCGTGCTCCGCGAGCTGCGCCAAGCAACCCCGATCTTCTGGTACGAACCGGCAAAGCAATGGATGCTCACCCGCTACTCCTCGATCCATGCGGCGTTGCGCGACCGCCGTCTCGGTCGCGCCTATCACCACCGGTTCTCCCCCGAGGAGCTCGGTCTCGAGCCCGAGTACACGTCGTGGCCGCGTTTTGCGGAGACCGAACGATGGTCCCTGCTCAACCTCGAGCCGCCGGACCACACACGCATTCGCGTCCTGATATCCAAGGTCTTCACGCCATCGTCCGTCAACGCGCTTCGCCCGTTGATCGAGCACGAATCATCGTCGCGGCTTGCCCGTCTGGCAGCTCGTTCGCAATTCGATCTTCTCGCCGACTATGCCCAGCCGTTCTCCGTCGCCGTCATCTGCGCGATGCTCGGCGTACCGGCCAATGACACGCCGCTGCTGCTTCGCTGGTCGCACGACATCGTCAAGATGTATGAACTCGACGCTGCGCCTGGCTCTGCGGAGAACGCCGAACTGGCGGCCGGCGAATTCATCGACTACGTCCACACACTGATAGCCGCCAAGCGCGCTCACCCCGACGCGGCGTTGGTTTCGCAGTTGATTGCTGTCGAGGAACAGGGCGACCGGCTGACGGTCGACGAGATCCTCTCGACGATCATCGTGCTGCTGAATGCCGGCCACGAGGCCACCGTCAACACGTTGGGAAACGGGATGCGGGCGTTCATGCGCCATCGCCACGAATGGACGCGGGTGACGTCTGGCGAAGTCGCCACGAGACCGGCGGTCGAGGAAATGATCCGCTGGGATCCGCCGCTGCACCTGTTCGACCGCTGGGTACTCGAACACGACGTCGAGATCGCCGGCCAGTCGATCGCCCGTGGGGAGATGGTGGCGATGCTGTTCGGTTCCGCCAACCGTGACCCCGAGCACTTCCCGGACGCCGACCGCTTCGACGCCGGTCGCGGCGATGCCTCGCACGTTGGCTTCGGTGGTGGCATCCACTTCTGCATCGGCGCACCGCTCGCCCGCCTCGAACTCGACGCGAGCCTCACGCAGTTGGTCAGGCAGTTCCCCGACCTGGAGCTCGCTGAAGAGCCCGAATACCATCCGACCTTCGTGATTCGCGGCCTGCAGAGGCTGCTGCTCGATATCTGCTGACCTACTCCGTCAGTTGGTCGACGATGGTTGGGTCGTCTAGCCGCGAAGGAGCGAGAGCGCTTCGGCGCGGGTCGATTGCTGGGCGAGCGAGCCGCGGACCGCCGACGTTGTCGTCGTCGAGCCGGGCTTCATCGCTCCGCGAATCGTCATACAGAGGTGCTCTGCTTCGAGCACGACCAACGTCCCCGACGCTCCGAGGCGCGCCATCATGTCGTCGGCGATCTGGCCCGTCAGACGTTCTTGCACCTGGAGGCGATTCGCGTAGCCGTCGACGAGCCGGGCGATCTTCGACAGGCCGCAGACAGCGCCGTTGTCTCCCGGCACATAAGCGACATGCGCTTTGCCCATGAACGGAAGCAGGTGGTGTTCGCACATTGAGGAGAACGAGATGTCACGAACGATCACCATCTCACGATGATTGATCGTGAACTGCCGCTCGAGGTGTCTGCCCGGATCCTCGCGATAGCCGCTCAGGAGTTCTGCGAAGCTTCTGGCGACACGATCGGGCGTGTCCAACAGCCCGTCTCGATCGGGGTCCTCGCCAACCGCTGCCAGCAGTTCGCGAACGGCTGCTGCCGCTCGCAGAGCATCGAATGGCGGTCGTTCGTCGGTCACGTGTGATTCCTCCAACGTCTGTTCGACATTCGACGTTATCGGGCGTTGCTAGGCGACGCTGCCGAGCTCATCACCCGGAGCGAGAAGGATGCTACCGAGGTGCTGCAGGCCGAGTCGAATGCGCGATTTGATCGTGCCCTCCGGGATGCCGAGGACCGTTGCAGCTTCGCGATACGTGCACTGCCCGTAGCAGACGATCGTCAGCGCCTGGCGTTGCACCTCTTTGAGTTGGTTGAGTGCACCGACGACGGCCGTCGTCGTCTCCGTCTGGAGTAGGTGTTGATCGATGTTGTCGATGGAGTAGTCGACGGCCCGACGGTCGGCTTCTTCGCGTCGACGACGAGCGTGCTCAGAGCGCATCGAGTCGACGGCGATGTTGCGCGCCATCGCCAGCAGATATGAGCGCATCGTTCCCCGAATGGGATCGAACTGTTCGGGGCGCTGCCAGAGCCTGATGAACGCTTCCTGAGTGACGTCGGCGGCGAGGTCGTCGCCGCAGGTCATCCGGACGGTGTTGAAAACGGCCCGGTGGTGTCGCTCGTATATTTCATGGAAGTCGTCCCGGTCGAGCCCTGCCGACTGCTTTTCACGACCTTCCACTAGGTCGTTCGCTGCGTTCAACTGCGCCTCCGAATCGCGGGACTGCGGGTGCAGTTCCAGCCCGTGCGAGGCAAAGGATGCCTCAGCGGAGTCCACCTACCCGGGGTGTCAGACGTTCAAACATCGTCGTTTCCCGTGGCCTTCTACACTCAGGTCGTGAAGATCTCCGAACTCGACCACATCGTCTTGCGTGTCTCCGATATGGAGCGTTCGGTGAGCTGGTATTCGCAACTGCTCGGACTCGAGACCGTGCGTTTGGAGGAGTGGAGGGCAGGCACGGCGACGTTCGTGTCGATGCGTATCACCGACTCGACGATCATCGATCTGCAGCTCGGGGAGATCACTGGAACAAACATGGATCACGTCGCTTTGGTGGTCGAAGACGCCGACCTCGCGGACATCGCCCGGTCAGGTCTGTTCGGCGACGTGCGCCCTCCGCGCCCACTGTACGGAGCCCGCGGTTCAGGTCTCGGGATCTACATCACGGATCCCGACGGGCACCGCATCGAACTGCGCACCTATCCGGCACCGCAGTGAGTTTCCCTCCCGACCCCCCGGCTGAGTGCGCCCGCCCGGCCGAATGCGGACAGCCGGCTGAGTGCGTACGCCCGGCTGATGTCAAGCTCTGGTGGTGACAATGCCGACTATCGCGGTCCAAGCGAAACCACTGCCGTATGCGCCGCCGTCCGACCCGGCAACCCCGGCCGTCTACGCGTGGCCACTCAGCGTCGTCGCCGGCGAGCGCGTGGCGATTCACGGGCGCGGCCCCGTCGGGACCGCCCGCCTGAAAATCGTCCGTGTCGGCGCAGCCCGTGTGACCATCCACACCACCGATGTCAGGCTGGCACCCCAGGACCTGTCGCCCGGGGCAGACGCCTTGGGGTGTGAGTGGCCGGTGATCGCCGAGGTCACCATGCAGACCGACTGGCCGTCCGGCTACTACGAGATCGTCGTAAGCGTTGCGGATCGCTCCGATGTCGTCGCCTTCTTCGTCGTCCGTTCGTCGACCCCGAACCCAGACCGTCTGCTGCTCGTGCTGACGACCAACACGTGGAATGCCTACAACGATGTCGCCGGGACGAACATCTACAACGGCGGCACACATGCGTCGTTCGTCCGTCCGCTCGCCCCCGGATTCCTACGAAAGCCCGGCGGTGCCGGAAGCCGCGTGACGGTCCTCGGCCCGCCGGATCCTCGGATGCGAACCCATGTCGGACACATCCGTACGCACGGTCTGTCGGCCTGGTCAGGTTCTGCCGGCTGGCCGTCATGGGAGCTGCCGTTCGTGGTCTGGGCGGAGAACAACGGGATCGAGATCGATTACGCCGTCAATGCCGATCTCGAGTTCGTGCCGAACGTGCTCGAGGGGCGGCGGCTGTACCTCAGCATCGGTCATGACGAGTACTGGTCGTGGGGCATGCGCGACACGGTCGAGCAGTTCATCGCTGACGGAGGGAACGCTGCGTTCCTCAGCGGCAATGTCGCCTTCTGGCAGGTCCGGCTCGAGGACGAGGGCCGGACGATGGTCGGCTACAAGCAACGTTTCGAGCAGGATCCCGTCTACGGAACCGACCGTCAGGATCGCCTCACCAGCATCTGGTCAGACCGGTTGATCAACAGGCCGGAGAATCTGATGACCGGCCTGTCGTTCAACCGCGGCGGCTACCACCGCATCGGCAAGTCGGTCGGTGGGGGAGCGGGCGGCTACACCGTCCATCGTCCCGACCACTGGCTGTTCGAGGGTACCGATCTGTTCCGCGGTGACCTGCTCGGTGCGGCCGGGACCATCGTCGGTTACGAATGCGATGGTTGCGAGTTGGCGCTCGTCGACGGCGTACCGGTGCCGACCGGTGTCGATCGATGCCCGGAAGGGACCATCGTGCTGGCGACGGCACCCGCTTCGCCGTTCACGCGGGCCACAGCGCAGCGACCGGTCCCGGACGATGCGCTTTCAGAGGTCGAGTTCCATGCATGGCGGGTGCTCGGTTCGCACGACGCGGCGGCTGCTCGCCGGTTGGAGAACGGTCACGCCGTCTTCGCTGTTCGCGACGGTGTCGGCGGCAGTGGGACGGTCGTGTCCAGTGGATGCACCGACTGGGTATGGGGACTCGACGCCGCAGACCCGGCCGTCGAGAAGATCACGATGAATCTGCTCCGCCGGCTCGGCTGATCCATCGACTCCATTGACTCCATTGACGAAATCGAGTTGCCGTTGAATCCATTCATCACCCTCGCTGTCTTTCCCGTGATCTTCCTCGGCGAACTACCGGACAAGACGATGTTCGCCAGCCTCGTTCTGGCGACGCGGGGGAAGGCCAGCCACGTGTGGCTCGGTGCCGCCGGCGCCTTTGTCGTCCATGTCGTCATCGCCACGACCATTGGCGTTGCACTGTTCCATATCGTGCCGAAACGCGTGCTCGAAGGGATCATCGCCGCAATGTTCCTGTTCGGAGCGTTCTTTGCATGGCGCGAGGGCAACAGGGACGAGGATCATCTTGCACGGGAGGAAGCGTCGAAGCATGGCGTCATGGCCACCGCCTTCATCGTCGTCTTCCTCGCGGAATGGGGTGACCTCACGCAGATTCTGACCGCAAATCTGGCCGCCCGCTATCACTCGCCGCTCTCCGTCGGGATCGGGTCGACGCTCGCGCTGTGGTCGGTCGCCGCCATCGCCGTCGCCAGCGGCAAGACGCTGATCCGCCATATCAACGTCGCCACGATCCGCAAGATCACCGCAGGCGTGCTGGTGCTGCTGGCGGCCTACAGCGTCTGGGAAATCTTCCACTGACTCGCCACCCGCGACGCCGCTTGTTCCCGCTCGCGACGCTCGATCAGCATTTGGCCGGACGAAGTCGTGGGTCACATGCGAGACTCCGACGATGGAACTCGGAATCTTCGGCGTCGGCTCCGGTATGACCGCTTCACCGGCGAGCATCGCCTCGATCGCTCCGTTGATCGAGGGACTGGGATTCGATTCGATCTGGGCCGGCGAGCACATGGTCGCTCCCTCGCCCCGCGTCGCGCCGTCGCCGATCGAGCCCGACTATCCGATGCTCGACCCACTCGCCGTCCTCACCTATGTGGCTGCGCTGACGCAACGGGTGCTGCTCGGCACCGGCATCCTGCTGCTCCCGCAGCGCCCACCTGTGGCGTTGGCGAAGGCCGTGGCGAGCCTTGATGTGCTGTCGAACGGTCGGCTGCTGCTCGGCGTCGGCGTCGGCTATCTGCAACCGGAGTTCGCAGCGGTCGGCGCTGATTTCGCCAGTCGTGGGCGGCGCAGCGAGGAATACATCGCCGCGATGCGCGCACTGTGGACGATGGACGCGCCGACGTTCGATGGGGAGACCGTGCAGTTCTCCTGTGTGGACGCCTATCCGCGGCCGATACAGCCGGGCGGCCCGGCGCTGGTGATGGGCGGGCATTCGCCGGGCGCCTACCGGCGGGCGGTGACGATGTCGTCGCAGTGGTACGGCTTTGCGATGGACCCCGCCGGTACGGCCCGATGCCTCGCCGGCATTCGCGCAGCGGCTGATCGCTACCAACGCCCAGCGGAATACGGCGAGCTGACGATCAACATCACACCGAACCGCCGCCTCACGCCGGAACTCGTCGAACAGTACGCTGCGCTCGGCGTGCACCGACTGATCCCGATCCTCGGGGGAGCCGACGACGCTGGTATCGAAGCATCGATCCGCTCCAACGCTCCGGAAGCACTGTTGCGCTGAAGGCCCGCCGCCGAAATTCAGCCTTACCTGCGGCGTTCCCGAGCGGCCGCCTCCCCAAGAGCGATGGGTCACTTTGTGGACGTGGAGTTCCGTCTTTGCTCCAACCCTCAACGCCGCCCGGAGCGCCGAGTCCGTTCGCTGAGCGGGCCGTGAGTTGCCTTGTAGTGAATCGTCCACCGCTCCCCGACGAGGTGACTGGCGTTACGCTCGGTCTGGAAACGTGAACTGTTGGAGTGTGGATCGTATGAAGTACCGCAAACTCGGAACGACGGGAATGGATGTGTCGAGGATCTGCCTCGGCTGTATGAGCTACGGAATCTCCGGTCGCGGCGCACACGAGTGGACGCTCGACGAGGAGCAGAGTAGGCCGTTCTTCAAGCAGGCGATCGAAGCAGGCATCAACTTCTTCGACACCGCCAACGTCTATTCCGAAGGCACGAGCGAAGAGATCACCGGGCGAGCGCTCGCCGATTTCGCCAAGCGTGACGAGGTCGTGATCGCCACCAAGGTGCACGGTCAGATGCACAAGGGACCGAACGGCAGCGGTCTGTCGCGCAAGGCGATCATGAGCGAGATCGACGCCAGCCTGCGCCGCTTGGGGACCGACTACGTCGATCTATACCAGATCCACCGGTGGGATCGAAAGACGCCGATCGAGGAGACGATGGAGGCGTTGCACGATGTCGTCAAGGCCGGCAAAGCGTTGTACATCGGTGCCTCCTCGATGTACGCCTGGCAGTTCTCCAAGGCCCAGTATCTCGCCGAACGCAACGGCTGGACAAAATTCGTGACCATGCAGAACCACTACAACCTGCTGTATCGGGAAGAGGAACGCGAGATGATGCAGCTGTGCGCAGATCAGGGTGTCGGCGTGATCCCGTGGAGCCCGTTGGCCCGTGGCAAGTTGACCAGGCCGTGGGACACGACGACGTCGCGGAGCGAGACAGACCTGTTCGGCAAGACGCTGTATCAGCAGAGCGACGCAGCGATTGTCGACCGTGTCGGTCGGATCGCCGAAGAACGCGGCGTGACCCGGGCGCAGATCGCGCTGGCGTGGGTCGCCAGCCACCCGTCGGTGACGGCACCGATCGTCGGGGCGACGAAGCCGCATCACCTCGAGGACGCCATCGCCTCGGTCGAAATCCAGTTGACGGCGGAAGAAATTGCTCCGCTCGAAGAGCCATACACGCCCCGTGCGGTCTCCGGCTTCATGTGACCAGACTGGTCATCCAGATTCGGCCGCTGCCAAAATCGTCGATCTGAAAAAGGCGATGTGCGCCCCCCGCTGCGCTTGACCGTGCATTCAGCGATGTGGTCTTCTTCGCTGATTGCCACTGTCTGCCAGGCCGAAGTCCCGCTCGACACCCGACCCGGTGCAGTACACGGCTACCATTCATGACGTCGAAGGGAAACCTCACCATGACCATCACCGAGCATCAGACGACAGGGATCACCGCTCCGCAGACCAGTTTCACGACGTTCGAGGGATCGACGCGCGAGGACTGGGCGATCATCATGAAAGAGATCGTCCACACACAGGCGGCAGCCGCTGAGAACATCATCGAGCAGATGCGAATGCTGGAACGTGACCAGGGTGGATTCCCGGTGAGCCGCCTCGAACACAGTCTGCAGACCGCAACCCGTGCAGAGAAGGACGGGCGCGACGAGGAGTACGTACTGTGCGCCCTCGTTCACGACATCGGTGACACACTCGCCCCGTACAACCATCCCGACATCGCCGCTGCGATCGTCAAGCCGTTTGTCTCCGAGGCGAACCATTGGATGGTGGCGCACCACGGCATCTTCCAGGGCTACTACTTCTGGCACCACATCGGCGCCGACCGCAATGCGCGCGACGCCTACGCCGACTCGCCGTTCTATGAGCAGTGCGAGGAGTTCTGCGCCAAGTACGACCAGACCGCCTTCGACGCCGACTACGTCAGCAACCCGCTGTCCTACTACGAACCGTTGCTGCACCAGTTCTTCACGCCGAAGCCCTGACCCAGTACATGCGTCATTACGGGTCCAGCAGCTGACACGTTTTTCGTGGGCGCCCTACCCGGCAACCGTATTTTCCCGCTCTGCGCTGCTCGGGCGGCTCACTTCGTTGGCGTGAGCCGCCCGACCGACAAGCTTCCCACGGGTCAGCCGATGGTGATCGAGCGCCAGTTCTGGTACGTGTGGCCACCGTTCCAGACGTCGTTGATGATCGCCCTGTCAAAAAGGCGGACGAAAACGACGTAGCAGCACGCTTCGACCTGATCAGCCCACGGATCCCACGTCACCGTGATGCCGGGGGCTGGTGCCCCCAGGTCGGTGCGGTCACCGTTGTAGGTCTTCGAGAAGATGCCGATCGATCCGCTGCAGCCGCCGTAGGCGGTGACGTCGAGCGAACTGAAGTTCTCATCCGTTCCGACGATGTGCACCTCGATCGGGCCCTTGTCCTTGGTCACCTGAGCGCAACAGCCGAGCTGCTCGCCGCCCTGGCTGAATTCGATCAGCGGGCGACCGTCGACATCGGGTCCCTGTGGCCCGACGTTGTCGACACGGACCGGGACCGGATGGCTGGGGAACTCGGTGAGGGCAGCATTGCGCACGACCATGCGCACGTAGTAGGTGACATTGGCGTCCACCGCAGGTGTCTCCCAGTCGGTGAGGTACGTCTGACCTTCCGAGTAGAATCGCATGTCGGCAATCGTGTACCAGTCGCCTGTCGGGACCCGCGAGACCTCGATCGGCGGGAAGATCTGCGTGCAGTCGACGAGCGCCGTTCTGATGGCCGTCCACGGACCGGTCGAGCTCGGACCGAACTCGACCTTGTACTGCGTCGCACCGGCAACATTGAACAGCCCGTTGATGTGAACGCTACCTCCGAAAGGGTGGTCGCCGACCCCGGCGGCAGGGTTGTCGATCGGAGTGAACACGCCAGGGCTGCTCGGTCCCGCGGCATAGCCGACAGCATCGAAATGACCGACGGGAATCTCGCCGACCTTGATCAGTTCAGGCATCGGCGGACACATTTTCCGGCAGGCGAAACGGCAGCGAACGCCGCACAGCCAATGGCACAGCTGATGGGCGAAACGCTCTATCTCGTTCTTCGTGATGAAATCCTGGAAACTCTTGGCGTCCTCCGAGCCGATCATCTCGAGCAACTTCTCCAGCGTCTCGCGGTCGCGTGCGAGCCGGCCGGTGTACTCGGCAAAGGCCCGCCATTCCTCGACGTCGAAGTCGGTAGCGTGCTCGATCCTGCCGACCAACTTCGCGCAGATGAACACGCAGTGCTTACTGCAGAACCATCGGCAGATATACCGGCAACGGTCGAGCAGGCTGGCGCGCCCGAGCGCATCCTGGAACTTCTCGGCATCATCGGCGCGGAACGCCGCTGCTGCCTGGGTGAACAGTTCGGGTTGCTCGGCAAGCTTGGCGATCGTCTCTCCTGATGCTTGCAGCTCCTCCAACCGGTCTTCGTTGTCGCTCATGGCAACACTCCTCGTGGTGATTTCGAAGTCGCCGCGTTGCGGCTTCGAAATTGGCGAGCACGATGACCGCTGCCGGATACATCGAGCTTGATGATTTTCCTGGGTATTCCGGAGATCCTGCAGCGTCCAGCGCTCCGATCGCCCGCACAGCGAATCAGTCGACCCAACGTGTCACCATGGTTCGATGGAGTACACGCAGATCACCTACGCGGTCGACGGTCCGATCGCCACCATCACGCTCAACCGGCCGGACAAGCTGAACGCGTGGACGCCGAAGATGGCAGAGGAGCAGGTCGATGCCATCGACACCGCGAACGGCGACCCGGCGATCGGTGCCATCGTGATGACCGGCGCGGGTCGCGGCTTCTGTGCCGGCGCTGACATGGAAGCGACGTTCAGTACCCGTATCGGCGGGACCGATCCAGGCAACGACACCGCCGGCGGCATGGGAGGCATGCCGAGGGGTCTCGACTGGGTGACGTTCATCCGCCAGAGCAAGCCGGTCGTGTGCGCGATCAACGGGGCTGCTGTCGGCATCGGCGTGACGATGTGCCTGCCGTGCGATCAGATCATTGCCTCCTCGACAGCCAAGTTCGGTATGGGTTTCATCAAGATGGGCCTCGTGCCGGAACTCGCCAGTACCCGTCTGTTGGCGGCACGGGTCGGCTTCGGCAAGGCGAGCGATCTGTTTCTGTCCGGTCGGCTGATCCTCGGCCCCGAGGCCTATCGGATCGGACTCGCTGACCAACTCGCCGAGCCAGCCGACCTGTTGGCGACAGCGCAGGCTGTTGCGTTGTCCTACGCCGCAAACCCTGATCCACAGCTGCGGATGACGAAGCAGTTGCTGACCGACAACGTCGTCGAGACGGACCTCGCGGAGATCCAACGTCGGGAATCAGCGCTGCTCGCCGAGTGCTGGAAGTCGGCCGAGCACAAAGAAGCCGTCGATGCCTTCCTCGGCAAACGGCCGCCAGTCTTCCGCCCCGCCTGATCGCCGCCGTCGCCCGGTCCATCGCCCCGCCGCTCACCGCCCCGCCGCTCACCGCCCCCCCGCTCGCCTTCCCGCCCCCCGAGGGTTGGGTCAGAAAGTGAAAGCGCCTCCACAAAGTGACCCATCGCTCGCTCGTTCCCCAGGGTCGTGGGAGTTAGCGGGAGTGCAGCGCGGCGAGGCGGGACTGCATGTCTGCGCGCTGCAGCCGGTGCAGCGTCGATTCGTAGATCGCTCTGGCAACAGCGGCTCGACGCCGCGGGTCGAGGGCGTTGGCGCCCATCACCGCAGCATCGTCGGGGGTCGGTTGGAAGGCGACGACGGGGATTCGACGGCGGCGAAGTCGCAATGCCTCGGTGTCGAGCAGCGCGCCTGACCATCGCCGGACCGGTTGATCGGCACCGAGGCGCAGGCGGTTGCCGGTGATCGACATCGGGGAGCTGACGATGACGAGGTCGACGCCGGCGTCGGCGAGGAGGTCAGCGTTCGTCGGTGAGTGCAACCCGCCATCGACGTAGTGCTCGCCGTCGATCGTTACCGGCGCGAAGAATCCGGGGATGGCGCACGATGCAGCGACAGCCGAGGGAAGTGGCGGTAGCAGGCCATCGCGTCCGAAGACGACCCGCTTGCCATCGCTCTGATGTACGGCGCACAACCACAACGGGTCGGTCGGCCAGCGCTCCGAGAACAGCCCGCCGATTGCCGAGGAGATCATGCCGGTACTGACGGTGCCGTCCGGCAGCAGCCCGGCGAGCAGCGCCCAAGGTGCGGCAGCGAACGGCCTGGCAACGGCCCGCCCGAGGATCGACGCCATTTCTGCCGGCCGACGGGACTTGGGTGCCTCACGCAACGGCGGGATCGCTGCTGGCGAACCGACGCGTCGCATCAGCCGGGCTCCATTGGCGGACAACGGGCGACCCTCTGCTCTGGCGAGCATGTCCGTCGGAGAGAGACCGGCGCGCAGCGTCGTCCCGGCGATCGAGCCCGCCGACGTACCGACGATTATTGCAGCTTTGCGTGCGTCCCAGCCCGCCGCATGATGCAGTGCTGCCAGCACGCCGGCATGGAAGGCACCCCCGGTCACGCCGCCCGCGCCGA
>Ga0123338_10000464_pt1 | contig 41366 bp, 34 predicted proteins | sample grotaG_FD_89793 | JGI IMG/M metagenome (GOLD analysis project Ga0123338, IMG submission 89793) | Glacier valley bacterial and archeal communities from Borup Fiord, Nunavut, Canada, to study Microbial Dark Matter (Phase II) -... | ecosystem: Environmental > Aquatic > Freshwater > Ice > Glacier ...
CTCCTTTTTATTCTTGTTTTTATATGATGAAAATATATCATCCTTGTACTTTCTCCCCAGATAGATATTTGCAACAAATATTGTGTTATTGCTTAAGTAATTTTTTTATTTTTAAATTAAAATTTCCAGTAATAAAATTTAGAGTTAATACTCCGACTAATATACAACCTGTTATGACATTTGTAAGGCTTCGGTCTAAGCCAAAAATGTTTAATCCAGTAGAAATACTCTGCATTATTGCAACTGCAATTACAACTCCAATTACTTTTCCATATCCACCACTGATTGCCGTCCCTCCTAATACAGCAGTTGCGACCGTCTGCATTAAATAGGATGAACCATAATCAACTCTTGCAGAATTATATCTTGACATCATAATAATCATAGCCAAGCTTCCTAAAAACCCAGAATACATATAAACTCCCAAAACTACTTTATTTACATTAATGCCCGAATACATTGTTGCCTTTTTATTACATCCAATCATATAAACACTTTGTCCCCATGGAGTACGCTCCAACAATATATAAGTAACCACTGCCACAATGATAAAAATTATCATTGGTACCGGTATTCCAAATACAGTTCCATTTCCAAACCAGTAAAAAGCTGTTGGTAAGCCGGAAATAGAATTTCCTTTTGATATATAAAGTCCCACTCCTTCAAATAGGGTAGCTGTGCCAAGTGTAGCCATCATAGCAGCAGCACCAATATATGCAATCACATATCCATTCAGAAGCCCACAAAGTGTAGAAATTACCATAGCAGTAAGAATTGCAATAATTATAGTTAAAGTCTCATTCACACCATTTTGATATAATTTAACCATGATAAGAGCTGATATTACGCCTCCCATTGTTGCTGTTGTTACTAAAGACAAATTAATTCCACCAGTCAATATAGTTACCATCATTGCCAAAGCAAATATGCCAAATTCTGGGAATTGAAATGCCATTGACCGAATATTTTTTACAGTTAAAAACTTATCAGGTGATAAAAACGTCAAAACAAGGAATATAACAATAAATACTACAATCAATGTCCTTTCTTTAGATGTTTTTTTCAATTTGTGTCCCTCCAATTTTATTAAGTTATTCTATCTCAACTTTAACAATATGTTTACTTGCTCTTTTCCTCTGTATTACTACAAAACATATTGAGAATACCATAATTGTCCCTAGTATAATTTTTTGCCAATTGGACGAAATCCCCATTAAAGTCAAGCCATTATTAATTATTGCAAATAGGCCTACACCTAATAATGTTCCTGTAATTGAACCCTCACCACCCATTACATTTACTCCACCTAAAATGACTGCTGCTATTACCTTCATATCGAATCCATTAAATGCATTTGGATCTACCTGCTTCATTATAGATGTATGTAAAATTGCTGCAATTCCACATATAAAACCCATATAGCCATATGCAAAGATAGTAATTTTATTAACATTAAATCCCAGTCTTTCTGCAGAAATCTTATTGCCACCTAATGCAAAAACCCCACGACCAACTTTTGTATATTTGATAATAACATATGTAAGTATAATTGCAGCTATAAGGAAAAAAATCTGAATTGGAACTCCAATAACTCCACCTTTACCATCAGGTATAAATTTAAATAATGTAATTTTTCCAAAATTGATAAACTCCTTTGGAATATTATTTATATAGGAACCCTTTGTAATATAAAGCATAACGCCATTAATAATACTATTTAAACCAAGTGTTGCAACTATTGGTGGGATTTTAACAAATGCTATTAGGAGACCATTCATTATCCCTAGTAATGTGCCAGTCAATATCCCAAGGCTAAAAGCTATTACGACATTACCTGTAAATGCCACCATAAAATTTCCTACAAGCATTGTCGTTGCTGCAATCATTCCGCCTATTGATGTATCAATTCCACCAGTTATCATTACCACTAGCATTCCTAAAGATACTAGAGCTAAAATAACATTTCCTTTTAGAATATTTAATATATTATCAGGTCTTAAAAATACTCCATTTTTTAGTGTGATTATAACCGAAATAGCAATCATCAGTATTACAAGGCCCATCTCTCTGTTTTTTAATATCTTCTTCATATTAATCCTCCTAGGTCCTTCTAATTTGGTTCATTCGGCTTGTTTAAAATAGCAGCATTCATAATCATTTCCTGTATTGCACTTTTTCCTTCCAATATACCATTAATTTTGCCACGCCTCATTACCAAAATCGTATCACTAATAGATAGCACTTCTGTCAATTCAGAAGAAACCATTATAATTCCCAAACCCTTTGAAGAAAGATTTCTAAGTAGATTATGAATTTCTGATTTTGCGCCGACATCAATACCATTTGTAGGTTCATCGATGATCAAAATTTTAGGATTCATTGCTAACCATTTAGCGATTACGATACGCTGCTGATTTCCACCGGAAAGCTTCTGTGCCAACATGTTATAATTTGCAGGTTTTATATTTAGTTTAGCAATCCAATCTTTTGCTAACTGGCGCTTCTTTTTACTACTAATCAATAGATTTTTTCCTCTTAACTGTTTTAAAACGGTAAGTACAATATTGTCTTCTACTGATTTTGTTAAAGCAAGACCTTCTGTTAATCGATTTTCTGGGATATACCCGATTTTATATTTCACTGCATCTTCCATCGATCTTATTTTTACTTTCTCACCCTGTATAAAAATCTCACCACTATCAGCAGGAGCAATTCCACAAATAGCTTGAATAACTTCAGTCCTTCCGGCTCCTACCAATCCAGTAATAGCCAATATTTCGCCTTCGTGAAGTTGAAAAGATATATCCTTAAAATTCCCTTCTTTTGAAAGATTTTTTACCTCCAAAATCGTATCACCAATTAAAGTTGCACCTTGGTGAATGAACTCAACTTTTCTACCAACCATCAAGCTAATTAATTTTTCATTATTCATTTGTTCTTTTGGATATGTCCCAATATATTGACCGTCGCGAATCACAGTAAAAATACTCGATACTTCAAATAGTTCTTCTAATTTATGACTGATAAACAAAATTGCAATACCCTTGGCCTGTAAATTTCTAATAATTTTGTATAGTAACTCTACTTCTCCTTTTGATAAAGTTGATGTTGGTTCATCCATGATTATCAGTTTTGCTTTACATGCCAATGCTCTTGCAATAGCAACTAATTGCTGTTTTGCTGTAGATAAAGTTTCCAATATGTCATATGGATTTAGATTAATCCCTAATTCATCCAAAGCCTGAATAGAAGTCTTCTTTATTTCATTCCAATTTATAGGTTTCCCTTTTATCTCCAGCTGATTACTGATGGAAATATTCTCTGCAACTGTTAAGTTGGGAAATAATGAAAAATCTTGATAAATAACAATGATACCTTTTCTAATTGCTTCTATCGGCGTCAGCGATTTATACTTTATACCCTCAATCATAATCTCTGCGCCTTCATCTGGTTGGTAATTCCCAGATAATATTTTTATCAATGTTGACTTACCCGCACCATTTTCACCAACTAATGCATGTACTTCTCCTTTTTTTACCTCTAAGTTAATATTATCTAGAGCCTTAACTCCAGGAAAAGTCTTACTAACGTTTGCCAATTTAATAAATGTGCTGTCTCCCATTTTGTACCTCCTCCAAATTAGTACAATTTATTTAGAGATTAAAAACATCCTGTATGCAAGTATATCTTCCAGAAGCTCCAGGTAATTTCCATCCGAGTTCTTTTATTACTTGGTCTAGTCCTTCCATATCTTTTGCTGTTAATGTTAATAATTCTTTTCCCATAACTCTTGCTGCAATAATAGATTGAGCCATTGTTTCAATAATCTGAATTAATTCTATTGTATCTAATGGATTTTTTTTACCCAATGCAACAACCCCATGATTTTCAAGAATGAAACCATTGGAATCGTTAACATACGGATCGAACACATATCCCAGTGCTTTTGCATTTGGTTCCGCATATGGTATTGTAATAACAGGACCAACTGCCATCATTGCTTCTGGGATTAGTGGAAGAAGCATGGCCTTCTTACCTTGTTCCGATGTAGACATTCCGATTGCTATGGGCGGGTGTGCATGCATCACTGCTTTAACATCCGGTCTAATCTTCATAATATGTAAATGCATAAACGCTTCTCCAGTAGGTTTCTTACCTTCCGGTGCGTAAATTGTATTCCCATCCATATCAACTGCGCAAATCATATCAAATGTAATTTTTCTCTTAGGTGTTTTTGTTGGTGTGATTAATACTAAATTCTCTTCTACTCTATAAGATACATTTCCTCCGACACTCGCTCCATATCCCAATTCACCATCACGAATACATACTTCAATAATTTCATCAATTTCTTTCTTGTACTTGTTTTGAATTTCATTCATTTCCTGATTTTCCTTTCCTATAACCTCTTTGGTATCTACTGCTAATATAATTCTGCCAAAAATCATACTTATCATTCCATATTTCTGAATCTTGTGGCTTATAAAATTGCTTACTACAAGATTTTTCCATTAATTCTTGTCCTTCCTTCATATCCTTTATAACATCGTACGCAATTGCCTGCTGAACTAAATTGCTCATCACAGCCGCTTCTTCCATTCCTGCTACAACTGGAATATTTAGAATATTTGCTGTAAATTGGCACAATATACGATTCCTTGAACCGCCGCTAATTATTTGTAATGTTTTAAATTCATATCCTGCACATTCTTGAAGTCTGTCTCTAGAAAATCGATATCGAAAGGCTAAACTCTCTAGTATTATTCTTCCGATTTCTCCCACAGTAGTTGGGATTTTTTGTTTCGTCTTCTTACAAAATTCTTGAACTTTTTGTGGCATATTCCCTAAATTAAAAAATTCTTCTGCTTCCGTATCTATACTTGCTAGGAATGGTGGTGCTTTCAATATTAAATCAGTGATTTCTTCCCATTCTAAATAAATGCCATTTGACTCCCAATCTTTTTTACATTCTTGAAGTATCCACAATCCTGTATGATTAAATCGAAGTTGCATCTCATCAAAAAGGCCCAAATCGTTTGTTATACCTATATTAAATAATTTCTCCTCAGTGATTGCAGCTAGAACTCTACACCCCATGCACGACCATGTACCACAGCTTAAATATAAGCTACTTTCCAACTCATCTGATATAATGCACCCTGAAGCAGCTGCAGTATCATGACCTGCTACCCCGATAACAAGCGGTATATAGTCTAGTCCCAATTCCTCAACTAGTTCTTTTCTCAAAGGTCCAAGTACCGTTCCATTATCAATCAATGGTGCAAACAGTCTATCTGGGATGCCAAGTTTTTTCATATAGCTCCCATCCCATTGTTTGGTAATCATATTTAACATTTGAGAAGTAGCCGCCATTGTTCTTTCTGAAGCTTTTACACCTGTAAGAAAATAGTTAAATAAATCAGAAATCATTAGAATTTTATCAATATTTTCAAAAATCCATGGTTTTTTTTCCTTTAAATAACATAAGTAAACTGTTGGCTGTATACTCATATGTTTATACCAAGTTTCTTTTGACAATGTAATAGGATTATATTTTTCATATAGCTCTCGTAATATAGAATTAGCATTTTGATCCCTATAATGATATACGTTTGTAATTAAGTCTCCGTCTTTATCCAAAAGGCCTACTGTATTGCCCCAACTATTAACACCTATCGTTTCATACTTTAACCCTGCCTCTTTGCACTTTAACATCCCAATTTTTATTTCATGGAACAGGCAAAAAACATCCCAATAAAATACCCCATTTATTGTTACAGGATTATTTTCAAATCTATGAATTTCTAATATTTCAATTTTTCCTTCCTTAATCGTTCCGTAAATAACTCTGCCATTGCTTGCCCCTAAATCAATTGCCAACATACTATTGTTTCCCATAAATATCTCCTATTTCTATAGATAATAGTCATCCGGATCTTGATAAGTTCTTTGTCTAGCGTTTAATTTCTTTATGCATTGTATTTCTTCTTCTGATAATGCAAATTTAAATATATCTGCATTTTGTTTTGCATGCATCTCACTAGAAGATTTTACAAGGACGACTGCGCCTAATTGAATTAAATATCTTAGAACAATCTGTACTGGAGATTTATCATGGTTGAATGCTATCTTATTAATCACTTCGTTATTTATTACATCCCCGCCTCTTAGCAATGGACTCCAAGCTTCAACCTGAATTTCATTATCTTTACAATACTTTAGCATATCCTCTTGTATATAATATGGATGCATTTCGATTTGATTAACCATAGGCATTTCTCCACCCATTTTTTTTAAATCCTCTAAATGTGTAATTTTGAAATTGCTTACCCCTATGGCTTTTACTCTTCCCTCTTTATATAAGTCTTGCAATGCTCTCCATGTTTCATAATATAATCCATTCATTGGGCAAGGCCAATGAATTAAAATCATATCAATATAAGTTCCCAGTTTTTTTTGGCTTTTTGCAAAGGCTTCCATGGTTTTTTCATACCCCTGATCAGTATTCCATATTTTGGTGGCTAGAAATATCTCTTTTCTATTATGCCCGGAATTTTTAATCGCTTGCCCAACTAGATCTTCATTCCCATAATGTTCTGCAGTATCAATAGCTCTGTATCCTATTTCTAATGCGCTTTTTACTAATTCATTCATTTCACAAGCTTGATTGATTTTGTATGTACCTAACCATAACTGAGGAATACTTATTCCATTTCTAAGAATAATATTTTCAATTTTTATCATACTTTCTCCTATTTACCTATATTCTCAAACAATTCCCTCATTCCGCTATACCTATTTGCAGGTCCCGGCATATTTTCTTTCCTTGTCCTTAGTAATGAATCAAGACCATCTATTTCATCCCCACTTAAGGAACGAATATAATCACCCATAATCTTATTAGCAATAATTGATTTAGCCATTGATTCCATAACCTGTACAGATTCTACTGTATCTAATACACCGCTTGTGCAGCATACAAGGCACCCATGATTCGCCATAATAAATCCATTTGATTTATTAATATATGGATCAAAGGAATATCCCAATTCGTCACTATTTGGTTTAACATACGGAATTGTATAAATTGGTCCAAGTTGTGTCATTGCCTCTGGGAGTAATGGCAGTTCCATCGCTGCAATTCCTTCTTTTGACATAGACATTCCAATTAATAGAGGTGGATGTGCGTGCATAATTGCCTTTACATCTGGTCTCTTTTCAAAAATATGCAAATGCATAAACATCTCACCGGTAGGTTTTCTTCCTTCTGGTATATAAATCGGATTTCCCTTCATATCGACTATGCAAATATCTTCCATATTAATTTTCCGCTTGATTACTCCAGTCGGAGTAATTAAAACAGTATTCTCTTCTACTCTATATGTAACATTCCCACCTGAACTGGCTCCAAATCCAAGTTCTCCTGCTCTTCTGCACACTTCGGTAACTTCTTCAATCTGTTTTTGATATCGTAATTGTATTTCAATCATTTGTGTTTTTAACCTCCGCCTTTTATTTTACAATTATTTTCTTGGCTTATGCGTAAATTATATAGTGCATATCTTCTTTTGTCAACATATTAATTCATTTAACGACTAATTAAATTGGTTTTTCCAATTTTATATAATATTTTTTTTAGTATAGTCAGAAATGGGTGTCGCAAATTGACTTTTGAAATCAGGAGTGGCGCTATTTTAATGCTTAACAAAAGGAGCGGCGAGAGAATCATCCTACTTTCTGATTCTCTCGCCGCTCACTATCTTTGAATAATTGTTTCCAGTTATTCTTAACCGGTTGTGGGTATCGTATTGATCATGATGTTCTCAAAATTCCAGCTATACGACATTTATTTTTGTCTAAACTCATTTCTATTAAAAATCATGTTGCAATAATAATATTGACACCTATATGTTTAAATTTTTCTACTGTCTCCAAATCAATTTCGTCATCTGTGATAATAGCTGTAATTCTGCTAAAATCACAAACTGTTACATGGGCAATACGATTGAATTTACTACTATCCGCCAATAGATATACTTCTTCGGTTTCATCAATCATACGCAGCTTAACCCTTACTTCCTGTTCACTTGTATCCATTATACCTCTTTGTGCGTCTACTGCAGCACAAGAAATAAATGCCTTTTGCAAGTTATAGGAACTAATAGCTTTTTCAGCAAGAATGCCTCGAAATGACATTGATTTATTGCTTAATGTCCCTCCAGTACCAACAACCGTAATTCCTTCGATATTTGCTAAAATATTAATGTTTTCTAACGAATTAGTTATTACAATCACATCTGAATTTGGCTGAATCATTTTCGCTAATAACATTGATGTGGAGCCAGCATCAATTACAATCAAATCCCTAGGTTTAATTAACTTCGCAACTTCATATGCAATTTTCATTTTCTGCCGATAATTTCGAACAATTCTCTGCTCTAAGGATTGTTCAACATTTTCTTTTAGAGTAGCTCCTCCAAAAGTACGAATAATCTGACCTTTTTCACTTAAATAAAATAGATCTTTACGAATTGTTTCCTCAGTGACATGAAAATATTTACTCAACTCAGTACTAGTAACAGCTTTTGTAGTTGCTAGCATATTTAATATTTCACTGCATCTTGCCTCTTTCTTCATATAATTCTCACCCCAAAACTATAAGTTTTTTCCATAACGATATAAATCCAAAATGATATATTTACATAAAATAATGATGAACTTATATGTATAATAGCATAATATTCTTTATAAAACAAGTTTTTATATTTTATTTTGCAATTTTTATATTGGCTTTATTGGTTTTATGTATAATATTATTATAATTAAAGAATAATGGTTCAGGATTTGATAAAGTCCTGAACCATTATTCTTTGTTTATATAATTTCGTATGATAATAAGCGCTTTATAAATTGTACTTATCCTTTCGCATTATAAGCTATTACACCCGCGTGATTGTTACGTTTCCGTAAATGGCTTTCCTGTCCTCTTCTAGAAAGCTTCCAGTTGTCATGGTTAATGTATTTGCTGCTGAGACAGAAATAGCAAACCGAAGGCACTCTTCTATCTGATATCCTCTGGCTAATCCTACTGCAAATGCTGCAACCATGGAATCACCGGAACCAACGGTATTTACCGGAGTAATTTTTGGTGGCCTTCCATGATAAATGGCATCCTTTGTTACAAGAAGAGCCCCGTCAGCTCCTAGTGAAACAGCTACTATTTCAATGCCCATTTTTTGAAGCTTACCTGCACTTGTAATAAGGTCTTCTCGATTATTCACAGAAACTCCAAGAAGTGCTTCTATTTCGTCACTGTTTGGCTTGATCATCGTTGGGCATGCTTTAATGCCTTCCTTCAAAAGTTCGCCGCTGGTATCTAAAATTACCTTTTTCCCTTTTGCCTTTATCCTTCGAATCAGCTTTGCATAAATATCGGTATCCACACCTTTTGGCACGCTACCGGATATTGTAATAACCTCACTTCGGTCAATAATATCTTCTATTTTTAGAAGGAACTCTTCTATTTCATTTTGCGAAATCTGCTCTCCCGCTTCTAGAAATTCCGTAGAAGTCCCATCACTTTCTAACAAATTAATACAGGACCTTGTTTCAGCGGCTGTATGTAAAAAGTCACAAGGAACCTTTTGTAGTCTTAACATATCCTCCACGTATGCTCCTGCAAATCCGCCTACCATCCCTGTAGCTAACACGTCTTCGCCACAAAGCTTTATTACTCTAGCTACGTTTAACCCTTTCCCTCCGGGCGTATTGGTGCACTTAAGCACACGCATTACTTCCCCCTTCATTAATTGGTTAATCACATAGGCTTTATCAACAGACACATTTAAAGTTATAGTTGAAATCATATTTTTCCTCATTCCTGCGTAAGCTTTTTGTGCATATTAAGTTTGCGCCAAGTGTGTACTTGACACCAAGTGTATCCTTAACACCAAGTGTGTACTTGACACCAAGTGTGTCCTTAACACTTTGATTATGCAGGCACAAACTTATTTTTCACTATCAATTAAGATTTTTCCTTTTACCTGCCCAGGAATCTTATACATAGCAAAAGCATCTGATATTTCACTTAAAGGCATTTTTTTAAAAATAAAGGATTCATCAAATTTTAGATCTCCTGTCTTAAAGTAATGTGCAGTCAGTTCCCACTCTTTACCTGGAAATGGTGCGCTATATGACATCCAGGAACCAGTTAAAATGAATTCCTTACGGTTTAGATTTTCCCATTCATCTACACTAAAGGACAATTCCTTGGTTGGAGTTCCAATCAGCGCTACACTGCCCTTATTGGCTACTAGCTCATAAGCCATTTTCATTGTGATTGTATTTCCAGCTGTTTCATATACATAATCAAATCCTTTGCCATTGGTAAAGGATTTGGCTTTCTCCATAAAACCATCATCCAGCGTATTAATTCCTATATTAGCTCCCAGCCTTTCAGCCAGTTCCAAACGCTCCTTGCTGATATCAAATACAGCTACTGTTTTTGCTCCGAATATTTTTGCCCATTGCATGGTAAAAAGTCCGATGGTACCTCCGCCGAGTATCGCTACTGTTTTACCACCTTTATAATCCAACCGGTTTAATCCATGTAATGCCACCGTAATTGGCTCAAAAAACGCTCCCTGTTCAAAGCTGATTGACTCATCAAATTTCACTGCATTCTTTTCAGGAACCACAACATATTCGGCAAAGCTTCCAAATTGTCTGGATCCGATAAAACTATATTTTTTACAAAGGGAATAATTTCCGCTCTGGCAATCATCACATGTGAAACATGGAACAAGCGGAACACCGGATACTCTATCTCCTACCTTTAAAGTTGTAACACCTTCACCAATTTCTGCAATAATTCCCGAAAATTCGTGCCCCAAAATATTGGGGAAGAAATGAGAGGCATCACCGTTTACCCTAGGGAGATCGGAACCACAGATTCCTGTATACTTCACTTTAATCAGAACCTGCCCTGCCATTGTTGATGGAGTTGTAATCTCCTCATATCTTATGTCTTCTCTTGCGTGTAGTACTCCTGCTTTCATGCTTATAACACTCCTTAGATTTTAAAATGACCGAAAGGAACAATAATATTTGTATTAATTGAAGGTTCAACTCCTACTAATTCATTCCTTACAGATTAACATCCTATATAATATGTGAATTTCTTAATATATTATCTCATCTTCTATGAAAGGTATTCTTTAAATCCTCATAGAGTTGTAAATATAATTCCATGGATTTTTTATAAACCTCATGATTTTCCATATTTGGTTCTTGGACTCTTGTAATTTCAACTGTATTTGAGATGGCTTCCTCAAAGCTTTGATAAAGGCCCACGCCTACTCCAGCTAAAATAGCTGCTCCAAGTGTCGTTGCAGTATCAGAGGTTGGAACACTTATTCTGCAGCCGGTTACATCAGCATAAATTTGCATCCACAATGTACTGTTTGCTGCACCACCCATAGCCCGCAAATCTAATTCTCTTACATTAACGCCAACTTCTTCTGCTACTTTTAAGTTATGTGCTACTGAAAATACAACACCCTCTAAAGCTGCCCGAATCATATGTCCCTTGGTTTTATCAAAACCCAAACCGTAAAAAACTGCTTTTGCATCCGGATCCCAAATTGGACAACGTTCCCCGGACATATAAGGTAAAAATGTAACACCCTCTGCTCCGGGTGGTACATTTTTTGCTAACTCTGTTAACTCATCAAAAGATTTTCCTTCAAAAAGTTCTTGCTTAATCCAACGTAGAACTCCACCGCCACCGACAGTTCCTCCTTGCAAAAGCCATAAATTCGGAACCACATGAGGACTAAAAATTAATTTTGGATGTGCAATTGGCAGGTCTTCACAGATACTCATACCTCCAGCTTGTCCACCTTGAATTTGTGTTTGTTTTGCAAGGTATACGCCAGCTCCCAAGGTCCCGCAAGCTGCATCAAGACCTCCAGCTACAACCCTAGTTCCTTCAGTCAAACCAGTAGCTTTGGCAGCCTCCCTTGTTACACTTCCAATAATGCCATGGCAGGGATAAATATCAGGAACTTTATCAAGCGATAATCCCATTGCCTTAGCAAGCTCCACGTCATAAGTAAAGGTTTTCGTATTATAAAAATGCACTCCATAACTTTGGCATCGATCAACCGACATGACTCCGGTAAGCTTCATTCCAATAAATCCATTACTTTGTAAAAATTTATAGGTTTTATCATAAATTTCAGGCTTTGTTTCCTTAAACCAAAGCATTTTAGGTGTTGTATAAGCGGGCAAAAATGCATTACCAGCGACTTCAAATATCTTGTCAGCACCTATTTCATCTGATACACGTTCTGCAATATCCTTTGCTCTTGTATCCATCCAAATAGGTGTAAAGTGTAAGCATTTTCCAGCCTCGTCAACCGGAATAGCAGACCAGCCCTGCCCGTCGATACCGATACCGACAATTTGTGAGGAATTTATTTTGGATTTCTCAATGCAGTCTTTAATACCGACACAGATACTCTCCCACCATTCCTCGGGATCTTGTTCCACCCATCCGGGTTTTGGATAATAAAGATGATAGCCTTGATTAGACTGCGCTATCACCTCTCCTTTTCTATTAAAAATGGCAACCTTACAAGCAGAGGTCCCAATATCGATGCCTAATAAAAGTTCTTCCATCACAACCTCCAAAATCATGCTCCAGTACGCAGTCAAGTTCAAATATTTCAATACTTAAGAATTCGATTAATCGAATTCTTTTCGTGCAATGTTTCTGCGAAACTATTGATCCGCATATTTCTGCGAGACTATTCTTATGCTTTTCCTTCACTTCCACAAACTTTCATACGGTTCATAACCAGCTGCTTCACATTTTCACGGCCGACTGCATTATACTTTTTGGGATCAAAGGTATCCGGTGCATCAGATAATACCTTTTTTACTCCATCGCTAAAGGCAATACGTAGTTCGGTTGCAAAATTAACCTTACAAATTCCTCTTTTAATACTTTCTCTAACTGCTTCGTCAGACAGTCCGGAGGCTCCATGTAATACCAGAGGGATAGAAACTACTTTACGTATTTCGCTTAGACGGTCCAGATCCAACTTCGGTACTCCGGAATATAATCCGTGAGCCGTTCCGATTGCTACTGCTAAGGAAGATATTTTTGTTCTTTCCACAAATTCCTTTGCTTCTAACGGATCCGTAAACCCACCGGCACCGCCGTCTAAGTCATCCTCTTTTCCTCCGACTTTACCAAGCTCTGCCTCTACCGAAATTTTAGAAGGCGCACAAGCATCGACTACTCTTTTGGTTATCTCTATATTCTCTTCGTATGCAACATGGGATCCATCAATCATAATTGATGTATATCCAGCCCTTAATGCCTGCATCGCCAGCTCAAAGCTGTCACCATGATCTAAGTGGATTGCTACCGGTACACTTGCAGCTTCGGCTGCTGCCTTCGCAATTGCATAATAACAAGCCAAGCCTGCATATTTCACAGTGGAGGGTGTTGTCTGTAACATAACTGGTGCATGAAGTTCTTCAGCAGCAGCAACAACAGCTTGTATCATTTCCATGTTCTCCACATTAAAAGCTCCTACTGCGTATCCACCCCTTTGGGCATCTAATAACATTTGTTCTGTAGTAACTAACGGCATAATTTTATTCCTTTCCGTGACTGTTGTCAGTATAGTATTTATAGTAAAAATATGAGAGGGTTTTGTTTAAAATCAATCACTACTTCGCCATTTTTGTAAACACATTTTGCAGTGCAAAATAGCAGTCATCAAAAATTTCCTTCACCGGTTGATATGCAGTTACAGCCTCTTGGTTAGGCATATGGACTGAATTAATCTCAAGAAATTTATCAATAACATTAAAATCCTTATATAATCCAACACCGACACCACCTGTTACAGCTGCACCCATAGAACCAGCTTCCTCTAATAAGGTAGGGACAATAATTTTAGCATTATAAATATCCGCCATGATTTGTCGCCAAATAGGTCCTTTTGCTCCACCACCTATGACAAGTATTTCCTCAATGCTTACTTGTTGACGTAGAATATCCAGAATAATAGAGAGATTCATGGTTACTCCTTCTAAAACACTTCTTAGCATATCCCCAAGCTGATTTTCTGATTTGAGACCAATAAAAGCTCCTCTTGCATCCGGATTCCATCTGGGCGCTCTCTCCCCAAGAAGATAAGGAAGGAAGGTAACACCATTGGAACCTACTGGACTTTTTTCAATTAGGGCGTTCATATAATCATAAGGAGATTTTCCATTCAACTTCGCATCCTGTATTTCCTTTTGACATATTGTATTTTTTATCCAATTATATGCGCCACCGGCACTTTGCATTGTTCCGTTCGGTGCGTATAAACCGGGAACAATATGTGCCCACGTTACTGTACGCATTTCATCATCAAATATCGGCTTTTCTGATGTAGTAGTAATCCAAGCTGAGGTTCCCATACAGCAGTAAGTTTTTCCTGGGCTAATCGAGCCCGAACCAACATTGGCAGTAACACCATCTCCGCCACCAAGAACAACTGGAGTACCCACTGCTAGGCCTGTTGCTTTTGCAGCTTTCTCTGTTACATGACCTGCTACAAAGGTTGATGGTTTTAATTCAGGAAGTTTTTCCGGATCAATACCAGCATATTCAATAATTCGGTCTGACCATTTTAAGTTCATCAAATCGAAGCATCCATTACTGTTTCCATCTGAATACTCTGTGTAAAAGTTTCCAGTAAGCCGAAGTACAATAAAATCCTTGGCATTTAATGTTTTATAAGTCTGCTCGTATATTTCGGGTTGGTTATCACGAACCCACATGAGTTTTTGTATTCCGTATGATGCTGTATTGCGATGACCTACGATATGATAAAAGTCTTTTTGGCTGATATGTTCCTCTATTTGTGCTGCCTGCTTTTGTGCACGTTGGTCTGCCCAAATAATAGACTTTCTTAACGGATTCCCATTTTTATCAACACAAAGGCATCCCATCATCTGTCCGCTAAAACTTACAACAGCAATATCGGCAGGGTTAATCGCTAGCGTTTGAATTAAATTTTTACTTGAAATGCACACAGCATTCCACCAATCCTCCGCATCCTGTTCTACCCAGGTACTATTAAAATAATTTGTATCATACGAAGAAACATGGCTTCCTATCATCTTCCCCTGCTCCGTAAAAAGTGTTGCTTTATTTCCTGAAGTTCCAATATCATGCGCCAAAATGTATTTTGCCATAATGCCTCCTATAATTTATGTAGTTTTTTAATCAACAATATACATCTTAATTATGTGCTAATTCTTATTATAAGATGCATTAGCAGCAATAATTACTTCAAAACTATTTCTATCTCCTCTATATCTGGCAATTGAATATTCAATCGGCTCTTCAAATACATTAAATCCGGTTGAAATAAACTGCTGAATAGCCTTACCTCTATTCACATTAAGATTTTTGATATCATATGCGGTTGCATCAACAGCCTCAATAATACGCTTTATTTTATAGATACGTGATTCTTCACTCCCAGCTAGAATCGGGTATAAGGATTCTTTGGCCAAATCATGCTCCATCACAAAATCACACTTATTATATGGTAGATATGTTTTTACCATTACGATAGGCTCACTATCTGCACAGCGTTTACGATGAATATAGATTACCTTATCCTTTAGCTGCAGATTTAGCTTCTCTGCTACATTTTCGGGTGCAGCTATAATTTTAAAATCCAGCAGCTCTGTTTGAGGAACACGGCCAGATTTAATAATTTGATCATTAAATGATCCCAATGCCTGTATAAAGCTTTGATTAATTTTGGGTTTTGAAATAAAGGTTCCTTTACTCTTAATACGATATAGCCAACCTTCTTGAACAAGCTCTGTTATTGCCTGACGTACAGTGGTGCGGCTAATCTGATACATTTCACTTAATTCCTTTTCTGTCGGAATCAAGTCATGACTTTTATAATTTCCACTTTTCATTTCTGCAAGTATTGCTTCCTTTAGTTGAAAATATAAAGGAATTGGAACTGACTTATTTAATTTACCTTCTCCTATCATTTGATAACCCCCATTATTTTAATATCCCATTAATTATATTCTATTATTGCTACATTGTAACATAGTACTCATAATACTTCAAGAATTTTTGAGAGATATTTCTAGAAATTCTGCATATGGAAGGGATAAGATGTAACTGTATTACTTATAATACATATATTGCGTTTGTTTAATAAAGCAATAGAATATTTATGATATTATGATTGCTTTAATTTATATCATTTGATATTATATAGTGTAATTATATACTCAAATTATACTCAAATAGGAGGGTTTTTTAATGAAATTTGGAACATATTTTGCTTATTGGGAACAAAATTGGGACGCAGATTATATGAAATATATCAAAAAAGTTGCAGATCTAGGCTTCGATATACTAGAAGTAGGTGCTGCCGGTATCGTTAATATGTCGGATGAAGCTTTAGCTTCTCTAAAAGCGGAAGCCAAAAAATATAATATTATACTCACTGCAGGCATAGGACTTCCGCAGCAATATGACGTCTCTTCGCCTGATGAAGCTGTCCGCTGTAACGGTATTGTTTTTATGAAGAGGATTCTAGATGCACTTGCCAAAGCGGATATTCATAGGATCGGTGGTACTGTTTATTCTTATTGGCCTGCTGATTATTCTAAACCCATTGATAAGGTGACTGTCCGCAAGCAAAGTATAAAAAGCGTTAGGGAATTAGCTGATTATGCTGCCAAATATGACATTACTTTATTAATTGAAGTATTAAACAGATTTGAGCAATTCCTTCTTAATGATGCTGCAGAAGCTGTTCAATATGTAAAAGAGGTTGGCAAAGAAAATGTTAAGATTTTGTTGGATTGTTTTCATATGAATATTGAAGAGGATAATATGGGCGATGCCATCCGCAGCACAGGAGATTATCTGGACCATTTTCACATCGGTGAATGTAATCGGAAAGTACCCGGGAAAGGACGTATGCCCTGGGCAGAACTAGGTCTTGCACTCCGTGATATCAATTATGATGGGTATATTGTAATGGAACCATTTGTACGCACCGGTGGAATTGTTGGCTCCGATATTAAAGTTTGGAGAGATCTTTCGGATAATGCGGATGAAGCTAAATTAGATGCTGATATCAAGGAAGCCCTTCAATTTGTCAAAAAACAATTCGTCATTTAGTAGGATGTCTAACTTTTAACATGGTGAACTATATTTTTCAACCTAGCATGTTATATTTACAATAGGGGCCTTTGAACAGACTTTCCGTCGTTCAAAGGCCCCTACTTTATATGTCGTAGTTTGTGTCATAATTTATAGTGTAATTTATATCATAAATTATATATATACTATTTTTATTTAATCTTTACTGTTATTGTTACATTTTCTTTGACAAACTTTACATCAGCGCCTGTTTCTTCTGCCTTAAATCCTCTTCGTGTTAATTGGGAAGTTGTTCTTGGCAGGCTCACTGTTGTAACATTACCGCCCATTTCCATCAGTAAATTTAATGTAACTGCATTACCATCTTCATCTTTCAATCCTAACAATACATCAACTGACTTACTGCAGGCATCGGTAATCGCTTCAAAATTACCCTGGTTAATACCCTCACGGGAACATAACCACCCTCCACCAATTGCAAAAATAAATGGATTGTTAAAATCAGCCAAATTACTTAAATCAACACCACCGGTAGGAATAAATTTTATACTGCTAAAAGGTCCGGATAAAGCTTTAATCGCCTTAAGCCCACCATAAATATTTGCTGGGAAAAATTTAACGACATCAAGTCCTTTTTTAATTGCTGCTGTTATTTCAGTCGGTGTTACGCAGCCCGGACAGATCAGTACATTTTGTGAAATACAATAATCAACTATTTCAGGGTCAAATCCAGGTGATACAATAAATTTTGCACCATTTTGAATTGCATTTTTACAATGCTCCATGGTAAGTACAGTACCTGCCCCTACCAGCATATCAGGATATGACTCTGTTACCAGACGGATTGCTTCCATTCCTGCTGCTGTACGCATTGTGATTTCCATAACATCTACGCCGCCCTTTGATAAAGCATAGGCTGTTGCAATTGCTTTTGATGCATCATCTATTACGACTACAGGTACTAAACCTGTATTACTTATTCTTTCCTTAACACTAATCATGTGTATATCCTCCTATTCACTCCACTTTGGGTTATCAATTATTTCAGGTTTTCCATCGCTGCCCTCTACAATAAGCTTACGATATCCCTTTTGTTCTATTGTTCCGTAATCATGGCCTGCATCTCCTCGGAAAGTAAAGAACGTTACCAATGGTGTGCTTCCGCTATTAATGCTTCTATGTGCCCATCTCGGAGGAACATATAAAGCTTTCCCTGCACTTAAGGGTTCTGCTTTCCATTCTCCTTCCGGAGTTTCCAGTAGCATAAAGCCTTCTCCACTTAAGGTATAATATACTTCAGCAGTTTCTAGGACTTCATGAAAATGTCCCTTTGTCATGTAATACTCATTTCCAACCTTCCCAGGATACGTAATAGAAGTACCAAATAATAAATCACTTGCATAATTTGGTATTTTTAATTCGTAAAATTCGTATACCAGAGGATCTTCTTTTTCTAATATTTTTTTATAGGCTTCATCATCATGATACATTCCACTCATTTTTGAAAGTGAGCGTTTGGTTGACTGCGTATCCTCGGATAAACCTGTTTTTAAATCGAAACCCATAACAAATGGATTCAATGGTAAATAATCACTCATTTTAAACCTCCCTCTACATGTTTCATGTCTTCTTCAAAGGCATACACGCGTTCGAATATGAAAATTGTTCCTGTCTCGTATGTTTTATTAAAACATTTGAGGCATTATTTACGCATATCACGTGCAATCTTATCACAAGAAGCAAATACTTCACCTGTAATATCAATATGAAATACTTCAGCAACAACTTGTGTCCAGCCATGAATAAAATAGGTCCAGCCATCTTCAATATAAAGATTCTTTTTTTCTGCTTGAGCTATGGCCTGTTTCATGAATGTAAGCTCTCCACGATAATTTAATTCCCAAACCAAACTATCCTTTGGATATTCACAGTTATCTGACAGCGGTGAGCCAGGTCTATCTTTTCCCAAACCGGTTGCATTAATAATTAATGAGTTTGGTTTAATCTTTGCTAATATTTTATCATTGTCATCTGTTTCCGGAGTTAGATAAAACTCTGCAGGAACATCAGGGTTAATCTCTTTTAGTAATCGTTCAATTTCATCTAGTCTTGGCTTGGAGCGATTGCCTATTACAACTTTTGACGGAATGTTTGACCCATTTGAGGGCTTTAATAAATGAGAGCAAATAGCGATCGCGCTACCGCCTGCACCCATAATAAATAATTCTCCGCCTTTTTCTGCCCAATAATTTGCAGGAACAAATGAATCTAGCGTTAGACCGCTGGAAATTGGATCCTTTGCATATCCCTCCAAACGACCCTCTTTTTTTGATATGGAGGAAAGTTCACCAAACATTTTTGCATAGGGATCTAAATATTCGAACAGATCTTTTGAAGCATCATAAAGATCAATCTTATGAGTTGTTACTAATGCTCCTATGGATAATGCATCATTTTTAATAAACTCGACTACTTTACGATAATCTTCTTGTGGTGCATGAATTTCCATATCGATTCCTTTAATCACAGTATCTCCAAGGCCTAATGCTTCTTTTGCCCATCTTGGATATACCTGCATGATTGAGGACTGCCCGGTTGTTACTCCAATAAAATATAGTGTTTTTTCTGTTGCTGGTTCAGGTAATCTCATATATGCCACTCCTTATTTTTTCTTATTTCATGCTCAACGCCTGCATTGGATTTAATACTGTAAACCGATGGAATAAATCTTCCCCTATACCATATTCCTTCAATTGTTGTCGAAAGGAAACAAATATATAGTCTAAACCGATGGAACCGCCGTAACTTTTCATACGTTCGTTGGTAGTGTCAAGCCCAATTAGAATTTTATCTTCATAGCCTTTTTCACAAAGCAAAGCAATCAGCTCTGCCTCTGCCTCGTCACCATGGTATTTAAATCTCCCAATCGTATCAAATTGTAGATATACACCGCTTTTTGCAACTCTCAGCTGGTAGTCTCTGCTGCTATCCTCGATTACTCTATCCAAATGGCTCATTATGATTCTATCAGGAAGTATTCCCTGTGACGTAAGTACCTCCAATTGGCTGTCGGCTCCTTTCCCCATTTCTAAGTGAGTCATAACCGGTGCTCCCGCCTCTTTTGCAGCTTTACCTGCTGCCATAAAAAGCTTTTTATAAACTGGAAGATCACTCTTTGTCAGCTGGATATCCCGTCCGTCTGATGCTGTTTTAATAATGCCTGCTTTTGCTTTTCCTTGAATAGATGGGATTTCTCTTCCATTGACGTTATCTGTATACATGCCAGTGGTAAGCTCATCTACAAAGATTTTCGTTAATTGCTCTTGTTCAAACTGATAAACAAAATGATTTTTATCATAGAAATCTAACTTATGAAATCCTGTAGATGCAATAATGTGAACGCCAGATTGTTCTGATGCCTTCTGTAACTCAGTCGCCATTCTTCCGCAACCAACTGGCTGAGCATCTACAACTGCTCTGCCTCCTTTGCCATAATACAGCAAAAGTTCATCGGTTGTCTTCTTAAGATCTTCCATAATTAAGGAAGGAACTTTTTCTCCCGAAATACCTTTTGCAATAAATAAATGCTCATGACATTGACAGTAACCTAAGGCATCGGGCTTTATATCCCCTCTTACTGTCCTTATGATTTTATTATTCATACTTTACCTCATTCCAGCACAGAGAGAAAGATTTCAAAAAACCTTTCACTCTAACGCCATGCTGCCTAAGACTCACATACTTTTTTCTTAACTTAGTTATCTGTTATTTATTTACTATAAAAGGACAATCATTTCCCGAAAGAACATCGATCAAGTTCTTAACAGCTGCATCTGCCATATTATCCGTAGCTTCCTTCGTATGTGCCCCTGTGTGTGGTGTTACAACTACATTATCAAGTTCAAATAAAGGTGAATTTGTAGGTGGCTCATTTTCAAAGGCATCTAATCCCAAACCACCAAGCTTGCTATTTTTAAGTAGTTCGTAGGCAGCTTCTTCATCAATAATACCTCCGCGGGAAGTATTAATTAAAATCACCGAGCTTTTCATTTTTTCCATAACTTCTTTGCTGATTAAATGCTTTGTTTCTGGGGTCAAAGGTAAATGAAGGCTAATAACGTCAGCATTTTTAACTACTTCATCAAAACTTGCTACCACAATATTATTATCCTTCGCATAGGCTTCGTTGATATATGGGTCATATGCCATAACTTTCATACCAAACCCTTGTGCGTATCTTGCAACATTTTTGCCTATTGCACCAAGACCCATAATTCCCATTGTTTTCCCGCCAAGCTCTATCCCGGTTGAGCGAGTCCACTCACCATTACGGGTTTTCCTGTCTAAAGAGGAAATTCTTCTTGCCGCTGATAACGTCAGACCCATTGCTAGCTCTGCTACTGCAACTGCGTTCACACCAGGAGTATTTGTAACAATAATTTTGTTCTCCTTGGCAGCAGCGAGGTCAACACGGTCAACCCCTGCACCATAACGGGATATCATTTTTAAATTATTACAGGCCTTCAAAACCTTTTCCGTAACGTAATCCAAGCCTGCCAAATATCCATCGCAATCCTTCAGTAAAGGAATTAATTCATCCTCAGTCAAAGGTCTTCCTGCCGGATTATAAATCAAATCATTCGAAAATTCTTTTAAGGCATCAAGAGCGGCACTTTTTTTGCCTTCTTGAAGCGAAGTCGGAGTAACTAAAATTTTCATTAAACCAATCCTCTCTTTAACTTTATAATTTGTAATAGGATTCAATTTCTTAATCTGTTCTAATATTCAATATCAGTATTTTCCATTCATCTATTCTTTTGTATGCAATGATTTGTTTCTAGATTAATAAGTGATAATACCTTTTTTCAGTATCTTGTGGTCAGCAAACTTTTCAAAAGCTTCTAAAATATGATCGAATGTATAATAATCAGAAATATAATCCTTAAGATCTATTTTGCCAGACCGTATCCATTCTAATACCTGTTCGAAAGCCATACTCTCCTCCAGCTTAGAAGGCATCTGCTGGAAATTTAATTTCCAATTATAAGGAGCCTTGCTAAAGTCAAGCTGCATTTGACTTTTTTCAGGAACACCATAGCAAAGAATTTCTCCACGGTCACAAATCAATTCCATCGCTTGGTTCACTACATCAGGGGAACCAACAGCATCCAGAACATATTTTACTCCATCGGGGTATATACTGCGAACTTCTTTTACAACATCACATTCCTTGCTATTTAAGGCAACTGTCGCTCCATGCACTAGCACATTTTTTATCTTTTCTTCATTTCTTGCAATCGCTATAATTGATTTAATTCCAAGTAAATTCATAAACTTAATAAATGTTAAAGCAACCGGTCCACTACCATATACTACAACATTATCATTTTCTTTAATACCAAAATATTTAATATTGCTTAATACCTCTCGTAAGGTAATTATCATAGCTGCATCAACAGGATTAATGTCTTCCGGCACGATTTGTTGTGCATAAGCTACTTCAGGAATTTCTCCCTCCGGATATGCTGCCTTGTCATTTACAACGCCATATTCACTATAGGCACCCCAACCGGAGCCAAGAGAACCGTACAATTCTTCATTCGGATCATTAAAAGGTAGCAAAACGATATCTCCTACTTTAAGTCCGGTTACCTCCGAGCCTATCTCAACTACTCGTCCCACTCCCTCATGTCCCAGCATGATTGGGTATACATCTTTCGGAAAACCTTTGAAGCCAAAATGAATTAACTTCGTATCAGTTCCACAGATACCACAACTGATTGTTTTCACAAGTGCCTGCTTTGAATTGTACTTAGGAATTGGAATTTCTTTTACTGCTAAAGAACCATCTGTATTCACAATTAGCGTTTTCATATAATTCCTCCTTTTCTTAATACCTTTTCATTAAATTTATCAATCTATGTATTTTATTATTTAGATAACAGCTTCCAGATATTCAAATGTTTACTCTTGATTTGTATAAAATGCTTTTATGTCCAAGCTTTTACTCTTTAGTCAGAATGAAATGCTTTTAGATCTTTACGTTTCAATCAGATAAGACCTCTCCTAATCGCCTGGTAATTTCCCTTCAAATCAGGTGAGGTCTTGTATGATTAAGTATTATACTTTATTAAACTGTTTTATCTGCTTTGTTTGTTAGTACCTGTAATAATACTGCTGCAATAATAATGAAGCCTTTAATAATGTCCTGTGGATAGGACGGTACCGCCATTAAGTTCATAATATTTCCGATTAAAGCTAGAACGAGCGCTCCTGCAACTGTTCTGACAACAAAACCTTTACCACCGGCAAGGCTTGCACCACCAATAACACAAGCTGCAATCGCATCCAACTCCTGTCCCATACCTACGGTAGCACTTCCTGTTGAAGATCTTGCAGCTATAAAAACTCCGGCTAAAGCTGCGAGTAAACCTGAAACCGCATAAACTGACAGTAAGTATCTTTTTGTACGAATTCCGGCAAGCTGTACCGCTGTGATGTTACTACCGGTCGCAATAACAATTCGTCCCCATGCAGTATACTTTTGTACCAATGCAAAAACTATAATAATTACAACTGCAATTATTATAATTGGAAATAAGTTTTCTTTTTTAACCAAATTATTTAATGTACCCGCTTGTAATTTAATCGGTGTTCCGTTCGTAATTACAAAGGCTGCACCTCTCGCGATTGTCATTGTAGCTAATGATGCAACGAATCCTTGGAAATTCGCATATGCTACCAGCATACCCGTAAAAAGGCCGAAGAGCATTCCTACAGCCATCGCAATTATGATTGCAAGCATATAGTTCATATTTGTATCTCGAATTAAAATTGCAGATACTGCAGCTCCTATTGCCATAACTGATCCGACCGATAAGTCAATTCCGCCTGTGAGTACTACAAACAACATACCGATTGAGACTAAAACAGGGGCCGCCTGTTGAAGTGCAATATTCCTGATATTCATGGATGTTAAAAATGTATCAGAAAGTATGCTACAGGTAATAAATAATAATAGAAAAATAATGTACGTATTGTTATTGATTAATAGTTGTTTTATATTACTTCCTTTATTTGATTTCGACATAGTTCTATACCCCCATAGCAAATTTTATCAGGCTATTTTCATTTAGTTCCGTTTTATCTACTTCTCCAGCAACAGATCCCTGACGCATTATAACAGCGCGGTCGCACATGCCGATAATTTCCGTCATTTCTGAGGAAATCATGATAATACCAACTCCTTGTTCAGCGAGGGTATTCATTATTTTATAAATTTCTGTTTTTGCTCCAACATCTACACCACGCGTTGGTTCATCAAATACAATACATTTACAGTCAGCTGCTAGCCATTTTGCAAGTGCTATTTTTTGTTGGTTTCCACCGCTAAGACTATTTGCATTATCTTCCGTGGATCCATATTTTGTATTTATGTCGCCTAATATTTTTTTAACATATTCTTTCTCTTTTTTATGATTAATAATGTCAAACTTATTTTTTATCTTTTTCATTGAGGCGAGGGTTGTATTCATTCGAATACTTTGATTAAGTAATAATCCCTGTTTTTTTCTGTCCTCAGGAAGGAGTCCAAATCCATTACTAATTGACTGTTTTGGATTTTTAAATCTCACTTCTTTATTAAAATAAACCACTTTGCCCGAATCTATTTTATCAGCGCCAAAGATTGCTCTCATAGTTTCTGTTCTACCAGCGCCTACTAAACCACTAAAACCGACGATTTCGCCCTCTTTTACAGAAAAGTTTACGTTTTTAACCATATCGCCTGCGCTCAAATTCTCAACTCTTAATATTTCCTTACCGATTGTTGCATTTCTCTTCGGAAACATTTGTGTTATCTCTCTACCAACCATCATCGTTACAAGCTTTTCTTTGTTAATCGTTTCTGTTGGAACAGTAGCTACATATTTACCATCTTTCAATACAGTAATGCTATCACATAATTGAAATATTTCTTCTAATCTATGCGAAATATATATGATTGTAACGCCTTCTGCTTTTAGCTGTCTAATAACTGCAAACAATTTATCAATCTCTGAAAACGTTAAAACAGCAGTAGGTTCGTCTAAAACCAACACTTTCGAATTACGTGTCAGACATTTGCAAATTTCAACTACCTGCTGGTATGCTACGCTAAGATTTCCGACTTTTGTTCCCGGATCAATATCTTTAAATCCGAGCTTTACTAATTGTTCTTTTGCTTTACTTTTTAACTTTTTCCAATTTATAATCATACCAGAATCGACCATTTTATCTATATAAATGTTTTCCGCTACTGTAAGATCCGGCGCCAGCATAAACTCTTGATAAATAACAGCAATTCCTAAATCCTTTGCGTCCTTTGGTGATGTTATTTTAGCTTCCTTACCATCAATTAGAATTTGACCTGCATCCTTTTGGTATGCACCGGACAAGATTTTCATTAATGTGGATTTTCCTGCGCCATTTTCGCCAATCAAAGCATGTATTTCCCCTTTTTTGATCTTAAATGTTACGTCAGTTAAGGCTTTAACACCGCCGAAATGTTTTGTAATATTGTTCATTTCAACACTATATTCCTCTTGCATAGTGGCGCCTCCTTTACCTTATTTATTAAACCAAGAGAAGATCCTCCTCACGAAAAGGAGGATCTTCTCTTGGTACCTTTCATGACAAGTAAGATTGTCATGCCTATTCCAAATAGGCAATCAAATTATCTTGTATTACTTGATAATACATTTTAAGTTTAAAATTTAGAAACCGAACTCATAGAATTCATCAACATTATCAGCGGTAACTGCTGCCGGTTGTGTCATTGAAATATCAGGGTAGCTCCACATATCTTTTCCATCAACCAAAATCTCTTTTGCTATTTGAACACCTAACTGAGAAACTTTATACGGGCTGTTTTCACCAGTTGCAAAGTAGGTGCCTTCTTTAATTTTATCATATGCTTCTTTTGCACCATCAGCTGCAGCTACGATATCAACGCCTGTAATACCGGCATTATCAAGTGCTGTCATAGCGCCAAATAACATTTGATCATTTTCACCAAGTACTGCAGTTAGATCAGGGTTTGCTGTAATTAAATCCTCTGAAGCTGATAATCCTTCTTCAGATGTCCATGAACCCCAGCCTTGACCTGCTACTGTAAAGTCTGCATCTGCATTTGTTGCTTTACCATTTGCAAGTAATTCATCATCAAAAGTATTTGCTGCTGTCCAAGCATCTGCTTCAGACATGCCAGTTCTACCTTCAATAATACCAGCGAAAAGACCTGTTCTTCTTTCATCACCGGCAACATTACCCTTAGCACCGGATAAGATGATTGCTTTAATTGTTTCTGTGCCAGCTTTTTCAGCATAAGCTAAACCAACTGCTCTTCCGTTTTGTTTATTATCAGAATAAACTGTTGTAATATCATTAGCGCCTTCACCAACACCACTATCAAGGTTGATAACGCCAATACCAGCTTCTGCAGCTGAGTTAATGCTTGGAATACAAGCATCTGGCTCAACACTATCAAGGAAAATCAAATCCATTCCTTGAGCAACGAATGTTTCCATGTTTTCTGCTTCTTTTGCAGTATCTCCGTTCGCATCCAAAACAGTGAGGTTCCAACCTTCTGCTGCACATAATTCTTTAACAGAATTAACTAATGCTACAAAGTAAGGTGAATCTTGAGTCTTAATTGCAAAACCTACCTTAATTTCTTTTGCACCAGGTGTAGTCGGTGCTGCAGTAGTTCCTGGTGCAGTTGTAACACTCGGTGTATCGGTACCATCGTTTGTGTCTTTCTTTGCACTGCATCCTGCTACTGCTGTGATTACCATTACGAGAATTAGTAATAATGATAATATACTTTTCTTTTTCATAAAGTTCCTCCTCAAATGTTAATAATCTGTCTATATTACATACATAATAATGTTATAACATTATAATGATATGTATCGCTACAATAAGACTATACTATAAATATTGTATAATGTCAATCTTGATTCTTAAGCATATTCATATTTATTATTTTTTTTATTCTTTCTAAATTGGTATATTTGATGCTTATAAATATAAAATTTTGTTAAATAAATAACTATAATTTTTACGATTTTAACATAATAATTTAAATATCGGATTCAAATCAACGTACTTGTTCCTGCAATGCAAGATAATTAAGATATAATACTAAGCACTTTCAAACTGAGATTTGCATTCTGAGAATGAAATTATGAAATAGTTGAAATGGACCTCATTCCATTAAGCAGGATTAAAAATAGCAATATAAGATATCCATATTATTTACGATATTCTTTGAAAATATCCAAATTTTATATCTTTTAATTTAATATGTAAATGAAGTAAAAATTCAGTTTATTTATAACAAAAAAGGTGATTACAAAATAGCTTAATCACTATTTTGTAATCACCTCATCAACATAAGCAAATATCAATTCATTATTTTGATAAGTCAATAAATTCTTCTACAAGTTCTTCAATTGACTTAAGACTGGTTCTCCAAAACTGAGGATCTTCCAGATTTATTTCTGCCTCTTTTGCGGCATCCTCAACGCTCATAACAGTTGTTGCATTTAATAATGACCTGTATTTCGGCAGGAAATCCTCTCCTTCATTTTTATATTTTTCATATAAACCTCTCGCCAGTAAACCGCCAAAGGCATATGGAAAATTATAAAAATTAATACTTTCCTGATAATAATGACTTTTTAAAACCCACATGTAGGGATGTAGATATTCCTGATTCAATCCGTCACCATAGGCTTCTTTTTGTGCCTTAAGCATCATCTTTTCTAACTCATCTGAAAACAAAAAACCAGTCTTACTCTTCTCAAAAACTTCACTTTCAAATAAAAATCTGGAATAAATATCACAGATTATCTGAGTAACATCCTGCAGCTGACTTTCGATTAGCGCCATTTTCTCTCTGCCGCTTGTTTCCTTAATTGCAGCTTCCATAATTAGTGCTTCATTAAAGGTGGACGCCGTCTCTGCAACCGGCATACTGTAATTAACGTTTAAAGGTAAATGCTCCTGAATATTAAGGCCATGATAAGCATGTCCCAGCTCATGTGCTAAGGTTACTACATCATTTAATGAGCCGGTAAAGTTTGTTAGGATACGGCTTTGCTTTACAAATGGAATATTCTCGCAAAATGCTCCGCCTACCTTGCCTTTTCTCGGATAAAAATCGATCCACTCCTCATCAAAAGCTTCCTCAACCATATCTGCCAAATCATCAGCAAACCCTCTAAAATGTTTCACCAAATATTCTTTTGCTTCCTCTGCCTGGAATTTTGTATTGCTTTCTCCTATCGGAGCAAAAAGATCATACCAGGGAAGTCCGTCGGGGTGGCCCATAAGTTTTGCCTTATGCCTTAAATATTTATGGAATACCGGTAAATATTCTCTTATTGCCTCTAACAGAGCCTCCAAAGTTTCTTTTTTCATTTTGGATTGCTCCAAGGTCATAGCTAGCGCGGATTCATACCCTCTTAACTCGCAAATGGTGTTAACCTGGGCTTTGATATTATTCAACGAAAAACTGACCGCATCTTTGATTTTTTCGTAAGCCTTAAGTTCTGACAGGTAGGCGTCCTTTCGGACTGATCCGTCTTCACTGTGAGCCATGTTACGAATTTCAGGTAAAGTTACAATCGTATCACGAAACTCTACTTCGAGCGTAGAAGTAAGAAAGCCTTGCATACTACCCCATGCAGTACCGGCTGAGAGGTTGAGTTTTGCTATTACCTCCTCCATATCATCGCTTAAAAGATGTTCTGCTTCTTTCTTCATCTCTGAAATCAAATATTGATAAGCCCTAAGCTTCGGATGCTTTTCCATGTAATGTTCTACATCGCTAATACCGGATATAAATTTTTTAATCGTAGCCATTGGCTTGTAAGCCTCGCTAAGTTTCCTATCTAATGTATTCATTTCATTTACTGTTTCACTGTTAGCTGTGTTCACTGCACGTCGCAAGGAAATATAATAACTTAATTTTTGTGCCAATACTTGATACTGTTCAAGATACTTTATACCTTGAATCAGATTTGCTTCTTCCTCTTCCGACTTTTTTGACAAAGTCTCACTGAAATTTCGTATTTCTCTTGTAAGCTCATTTAATTTTTCTCTGTCTTCTTTATAATACTTATCGCTAAATCCCTTATATAATGCATCCAATGACCATTCTTCGTTCATTTTCATATATTCCTTTCTGTCCCTTTTTCTAAATTCAATAGTAATTCTTTTAATTGAATTCCGCCTGCATATCCCACCATGCTCCCATTCGACCCGATCACACGATGGCAGGGAACGATGCACATTATCGGGTTGTTGTGGTTCGCCATGCCAACAGCTCGAGATGCCTTCGGATTGCCAATTGCTTCGGCCACCTGCTTATAGCTTCGGGTTTCGCCATATGGAATTTCTCTAAGCGCCTCCCAGACCAGACGCTGAAATTGTGTACCAATAGGATGAAGTGTAAGCGTAAATTCTTTCCTGCTTCCCTCTAGGTATTCGACAAGCTGCCCTGCTGCCTCCATAATTTGCTCTGTTTCAAGCATTTCAAATTTGGATTTAAGTTGTTCCTCCGTAGCCACATCTGCCAGAGCTAAATCTGTTATTCCATATTCATCTTCCGCAATGAATATATTCCCGATTTTTGTCTCATAAATATATGCATTTTTCAATATTAGCCTCTTTCTGTTAATTGATATCCGATTAACCGATAGATAATTTTACTTATATTTTAGCACACTTCAATAAATTGTCCAATGTACTTTCTATTATCATTTCTTGTATTATCATATACTATATTTTTCCTTATATTTTCCATTTAATATATTTATTTTTCTCTAATTACCTACAAGCTTATTGTTTGAAAATCATTTGCTCCTCAATTAAATACGGACTTATTTTCAAAAAATGCAGTAACAGGAATTGCAAATCCCATCACTGCATTTTAGTATCATTCCCTTTATGAAAACACTTTTATTCTGTTTTCCAAAGGTAAAAATTCCTTCTCTGGCGGAGCTGCCATCGGCTTGCCAAAGGGCATCTGACCCATTAGCCTCCATTTATCCGGAAGGTTCCATTGTTTACTCACTTGTTCGTCAATCAATGGATTATAATGCTGTAAGGATGCACCGAGTCCTGCTTACGCTAGTGAAGTCCAAATTGCAAACTGCAGCATACCGGAGGACTGAAGTGACCAAATAGGGAAATTGTCCTTATAAAGAGAAAATTGCTCTTGAAGGCCTTCCACTACAGCTTGATCCTCAAAAAACAATAAAGTTCCGTAACCGCTTTGGAAAGAGTTAATCTTCTCATCGGTTGATGAAAAACTATCTTCCGGAACAATCTTTCGTAAAGTTTCTCTTGTAATATCCCAAAGTTTATCATGATGTTTGTTAAATAATTGCACTACCCTCGCACTTTGAGAGTTAAATGCAGATGGTACATATTTTACAGCGTGGTTTACAATATTCTCTATCTCCTCCTTGGAGATCTGGGATTCTTTCCCTATTGCATAAATTGATCTACGATTTTCATATGCCTGTCTAAAGTTACGATCCATAAACCCTACCTTCTTTCTTTTTCTTCTAATTCAATATTCCATATGGTTGCCCTATTAAAACTATTTTATGTAGTTTTTAATCTTTTATCAAAATTAAAAGTTTTTTAATTGTTTACAATTTAATTTTACACTATTTGTTCGTTTTGTCAATACATTTCTATTGACTTCTTTATATAAATTGTATAAAATCAAATTGTATCATTGCAAAGGGCTAAATCAGACTTTGGTACGATAATATTGATCGGTATGGAACGATTAAATTTCTATATATGATAGAGGAGAGGTATCTGTCCAATGAAAACCAATAATTTAAATAGTAAGCTTGAAATGGTATCCAAAAATGTTTCTGATTATGAAATCCTAAAATTAGATAACCAACTATGCTTTTCCCTATATGTTTGTTCCAAGGAGCTTATCAAAAAATACAAGTCCTTGCTTGATCCCTATGATTTAACCTATACTGGCTACATTATCTTGCTAGCACTCTGGGAAGAGGATGCGATTACTGTAAAAGCTTTGGGCAAAAGACTTTACCTTGACTCCGGTACCCTTACTCCATTGTTAAAAAAGCTGGAAGCACATGGGTATATCAAACGTATCCGTAGTTCCTCAGATGAACGCAATGTTTACATTCAATTAACAAGCAAAGGTACAGCTTTAAAAGAAGATGCATTAGAAATTCCGAAAGATCTAATTTGCTCTCTTAATTTGGAGCCGCAAAGTGCTAGCGCTTTACTTCTGGCACTTCATGACATGATGAATCTCCTTACTTCACCAAAGGTTACACAAAAATGAGGTAAAATATAAAAGGATACCACAAAAAGTAAATATTACATAAGTGGTATCCTTCACTATTCTTATTTCCTATTCTAATATCCAATTCTAATTTCCTATTCTTATTTGCTATTCATATTTCCTGTTTATCCTAACCTTTCAATAATCTTCTAATCCCCCTTACGTAGTGTCTATTGAGAAGATCCAAAATTCCCTGCATCCTATTTGGCGAAAGCCTTCCTCCACTTGAGGTTACCATTGCAAAAAAAGGTATTTCCAACATCATTGACCTCATCAACGTTTCTTCCTCCGCGCCACCACCTGAGATTTTCTTAGCCATGGTTGTCATGTATTTGATAAGAACCTTTCCCACCACAGTATGGCTAACATCCATGATAGTATGGTTGGCATTAAAAGGTCTTACTACCGGTATATTACTCGGTGCAAGGTCCCTGCCATAAAGGTTACTAAATTCCTTCTCCGATACCACGAATTCATTCTCTGGTAAATGATAATAAACCGGGGCGCTCTCATGATAATCCGGTTGCAACTTATCCTCACTATGTAACCGAATAACCACCTGCTGCGTGCAATTCGAGCTAGACGCCCCAACCATAATCTTATATTCCCCGCTCGGTGCGTACCAATCGCCGATTACTGTATTATAGTAAGCCAATTCTTTCGTATTGATAGAAACCAATATTTGTCTAAGTTCTCCAGGTTGCAATGATACCTTTACGAATTCCCTTAACTCTTTTACCGGCATAAATACCTTGTTATTCTCATTTGCAATAAAAATAAATGCCGTTTCCTTTGCGCAATCTTTCCCTGTATTCTTCACTTCAAAGGATACATTTATCTCCTCTCCAATTTTGTATTCGCTTCGATCAGCTTTGATACCGGAATAGATAAAACTTGTATATGATAGTCCATGTCCAAAAGGAAATAACACTGGTTTACCTGCGGCTTCATAATATCGATATCCGGTAAAAATACTTTCTCTGTATTCTACGGTTGACCTGCCACCGGGGAAATAATGATACGCAGGTGTATCTGATAGTTGTAGCGGCCATGTCTCTGCTAGCTTTCCGCACGGTATGGCTTTCCCAAGTAGGAGATTCGCAACTGCTGCGCCACCGCCTTCCCCGCTTAAATAGGTTAACAGAATGCCCTTAACCTTGTTCAACCATGGAAGTTCCATTGGGGCACCACCTGACAATATAACTACTACATTCTGGTTACAGTCCGTAACAGCTTCGATTAATCGATTTTGATTCTCAGGCAAGGAAAGGGTAACTCGATCAAATCCCTCTGATTCATATCCTTCTGGAAGACCGGCAAAGAGATAAACTATATCACTCACTTTAGAAATATTACAGGCTTCTTCAATCAATGCCTCTTCCCGTAGAGCTTTTTGTTTATTCGCTTTCTCCTTCTTTATTGTATAACCACTGGCATATTGCGCCTTCAAGCCGAAGTCCACAAGACAGTCCCAGGCATTCTCTACTCTAATGGGATTTATTTTAGAACTTCCCGCCCCTTGATATCTGGGATCCTTCGCTAATGCACCTATCACTGCCGCCTTTTGCTCTAATTTACCGGGCAGAATCTTATTTTCATTCTTTAATAAAACTGCAGTCTCCTGTGCTACTAATATAGCAAGTTTATGATGTTTATTTTCATCATACCCAAAATCTTTTTTCTTAGCCTCCAAAGATTTAAGAATAAGTTTTGTGATACGGATTACGGCTTTATCTAAATCCTTCTCGGATAATTCTTTATTTTTTACAGCTGCAATAATCTTTGCATCATTTATTCCATTACTACTTGGCATCTCGATATCCAAGCCGACTTTAACACCGAGTACCCTGTCATTAACAGCTCCCCAATCCGATACAACCAGACCGTCAAAGCCCCATTCTTCTCGCAGGATTTTTGTCAATAAATATTCATTTTCACTACAGTAGGTTCCATTTAATCGGTTATATGCACACATAACCGTCCAAGGCTTCCCCTTTTTTACTGCAATTTCAAAACCTTTTAGATAAATTTCTCTAAATGCCCGTTCGTCTACCACCGCACTAACAGTCATCCGACGCTTCTCCTGATTATTTACAGCAAAATGCTTTAGGGAAGTTCCGATACCTTGGCTCTGGACTCCCTTAATCATGGCTGCTGCCATTTCACCGCTGAGTAGAGGATCTTCACTAAAATATTCAAAGTTGCGGCCGCATAAGGGACTTCTCTTTTGATTGGCACCCGGGCCCAAAAGAACGGACACCTCTTCCTGTAGGCATTCCTCTCCCAGTGCCTTCCCCACTTCAAAGGCCAATTCTCTGTCAAAGCTGCAGGCAAGGGCACTTGCTGTTGGAAAACATACCGCTGGGATACTATCTCCCAATCCGAGATTATCTTGGTCACCCACCTGCTTTCTTAGTCCATGGGGTCCATCTGCCACCATGATGTGATTGAGTCCTAACCGCTCCACCGATTTTAATACCCAGGAATCCTTCCCCGAGCATAACCCGGCCTTCTCCTCCAGGGTCATCTGTGCTACCAACTCACTTGCCTTTTTATTCAAGTTTTCTTCCTTGATAATTTCTTCCTTTATAATTTCTTCCTTTATAATTTCTTCCTTCATGGCTTCCTCCTTTTCAGATTCCGTCTTGATAATATCCAATTCCGTCTAACATCCAATTATTTAATAACTATTGATTGTTTTCTATGATACAGGTTTGCTTCATAAGGTTTCAGTTCATCACTAACTGCTTTACTTTTATAATTGGATAGAACCAATTCATATCCTTCGCTCAAGCTACGCCTCTTAATCGGTTGACTGATTAAATTGCATTCCACAAAATATGTTTCAGCGCCGAGTTTCCGAAGGTATGTAAATATGTTCTTTTTATCCCTGTTAAGGACTTCAAAATCCCCATAAATCAATACCTTGGAGTTTTTTCTAATGGAAATGAGTCTTCGATAAAAACTCAAGATAGAGTTCTCATCCTTTAATTGTTTTTCTACGTTCCAATTCTTATAATCCTCATCCCCAATAATCCAAGGAACTCCTTCACTAAAGCCTGCATTTATTGTTTCATTCCATTGCATGGGCGTTCTTGCATGGTCACGGCTACCGCTCAATACTTTTTGCATTGCCAAATCGTCCCCCATGGTTTCTCTTAATTCATGGAACAAGTTAATGCTTTCCACGTCTCTTAGTTCATCAATTGTTTGAAATTTATTATTGACCTCCCCAATCTCCTGCCCTTGAAATAAAAACGAAGTCCCCTTTAAGGTCAACTGTAGTAATGCCAAAAGCTTAGCAAGTACTTCCCTGTACGCCGGATCCGGATTAATCTTTGATATCATTCTGGGGTTATCATGGTTTTCGTAAAATATGGACATCCAGCAGTCACTGCCATAATGCTCCATCCAATCTATCATATACTCCTTATAGTAATTCAAATCATAAGAATAGTCCTCAAAACGAATATGACCAGGCGTCTCAAGATGATCAAAGGAGAATACCATATCCAGTTCCTTCCGGTCCTGCGCTGCTAAAAGTTTACTCATCTCCATCCCTACCCCGGGGGTTTCTCCAACGGTAAAGGCCTGAAAGGGTTCAAAGGCTTCTCTTTTTAGCTCCTTTAAATAATCATGAAGCCTTGGGCCATAATAATAATGCTCGATTCCATAATACCCCATGAGTTTCCCGATCGTTTCATTACCCTCCGGCAAGCCTTCCTTTTTGGAAATATAATTAATGACATCCAATCGGAAGCCATCAACTCCTTTTTGCAGCCACCAACGAATCATACTTTGAATTTCTTTTCTTACCTCAATATTTTCCCAATTTAAATCCATTTGTTTTTTTGAAAATAGATGCAGTCCCCATTCTTTCAATTCTTCATAGTAATTCCATGCTGAACCACGAAAGAAGGAGGTCCAATTGTTTGGCGCAACACTATCCTTTGATTTCTGGAATAGATAATAATCCTTATATTTTGATTCATCATTATTTAATGCTGCTTGAAACCATGGATGCTCATCCGAGGTATGGTTGACGACCAAATCCATTATCAGCCTCATTCCCCTGGCATGGATTTCCTGAAGCAACCGGTTAAAATCCTCCATCGTTCCGAATTCCTTCATAATGCTATAATAATCACGAATATCATATCCATTATCATCATTTGGCGAATCATAAATTGGTGATAACCAGATTGCATCGATACCCAACTCTAGTAAATAATCCAGTTTGGAAATGATTCCATTTAAGTCTCCAATACCGTCTCCGTCTGAATCTTTAAAGCTTCGTGGATATATCTGATAAAATACTGCTTCTTTCCACCAAGCTTTGCTAATTTCTCCCGCCTTATTTTCCGGAGCATCCGATTCACTGCAAAGTAATTCCAATAGAGTATCAAAGAATCCTCTCCCAAGTGATTTTTTTGTTAAAGCTGCAATCGTACTAAGTCGAAGATTACCTACGATAGGATTTGTAACCAGCTTATCGCTTTTACCTAGCTGTAACAGTAGCTTGTGGAGAATATCATGCCCGATTGGATTTGCATATACATCTTGAACTCTACTATGTAAACTAATCTTTTTATCCATAAATACCTCCTGTTATGTCATTTACAGGCTCCACCTAAAACTTTGATTTTTTGTACCAATTGGGTAGCCATTTTTTGGAATCATATAATAATATAATACATCACATTATTAAAATCTTCAACAATAGCATACCTTTCATGGAAGACAGTTTGACAAAATAAAGCTAGTACAATATACTATATTTAACTTCAGTAATTAAAAAATGAAAGGTATGGGATAATTATGGAACCGAAAAAATTAAATTTTTTTGAACAGATTAATTATGCGGTTACAAAGCCAAAGCAGTATAACAAATTATCAATGGTTAGTGGAGGCAGACTTACGGGATTTGTTTTCTTGTTAATGTTGATTGTAACAATTATCTCAACATTAATTCCCATCGTCAATGCATTCACAGGTTCTGATGGAATTTATAATAGGATTCAGGAAGAGTTGCCTTACTTTGAAATGAAAGATGGAAATCTATTTGTAGAAGAACGCTACGAGAATTTCGACAATAATAATTATATATTAGTTGATACTACTATTGATGCATTTAACTATGAAGATATTGATAAGAACTATGATCAGGTTTTTTTAATTAGTAAAACTAATTATTTTCAATATTCAGCGGGAAAAACACAGGAATTTGACTTTAAAGTTTTCCAAGGCTACAATTTTACCAAAGATATCATTGAGGTGTTCAAACCATTTGTTTACATAATTTTGGCGTTGGTTGTTGTATTTATCTACTTATTTGGAGTAGGAGGATATTTCTTATCCGGTTTATTCTATTCCTTATTAGGACTTTTTGCATCTTCAGTAAGCAATACAAAATTATCCTTTCGAAAGATATTTATCATAGCAATTTATAGTAAGGTAACAATGAAATTGGTATACACCCTAACTGGTATTTTGGGCCTAGCCATACCAAGTGGTGTAAAAAATATTATTGCTATCATTGTTACCTGTACTTATCTTGTATTTGGCATTCTTTCCCACAAATCAGAAGAATCCAATTCTGATAGTATGAGAATGACTCAAAATAATAACTATTATAATAATAACGGCAATTATAATGATAACAATTACAATAATAACAATTACGATAATAACAATTACAATAATAACAATTACAATAATAACGATAACAAAAATATCGATAATAATAGCAATAATAACGATAACAATAATATTAATAATAACGATAGCAATAATAATGATAACAATAATAACAATAATTAGCCATCATAAATACTTGTTTAAGGGATGAAGCTGATAAAGGAGAATGGATTATGACGTCCATTCTCCTTTTTATTCATGGTTATTGAATTGGCATAATGACCTATCTAGTTGATTTTCTTATCAACTATCCCACTCTGATTATGAAGCAGCATTTCTGCTACAGCTTTTTCATCCAGTTTTCCATTTACTTTACTTTTATGTCCTTTATTACAAGTGCAAATCCTCTTCCCATCCAAGCATGATATTCATATTCTGGATTGCAGCTCCGGAAGCACCCTTACCCAGGTTATCCAGTCTCGTCATGATAAGTGCACTACCCTTCGCATCGTTTCCAAACACAAATACTTCTGCATTATTTGTATTATTACATGCTGTGATATCAAGCCCACCATCAAAAAGAGCTGTATCATCTGCATAAGGCATAACTTTAATAAACTTCTCCTTCTGGTAGTGTTCGCTCAGTAACTCATGAATCGCTTTCGCGTTCATTTGTTTTGACAACAATTTTGTATGAATCGGAACGGAGGCAGTTAATCCCTGATAATAATTACATACAACAGGGACAAAAATCGGGTATTCCTCTAATCCTGCGTGCATAGTCATCTCTGACAAATGCTTATGAGTTAGATTTAAGCTATAGGGTCTTGGTGCTTTGGTATACTCATTATCTCCACCATTTTGTTCATATTTTTCAATAAGTGCCTTACCACCCCCGCTATAGCCGGTTATACTGTGGCAGCTAATCGGGTAATCGCTAGGCATTACCTTGAGGTAAATAAGCGGATAAACGGATAAAGCGAAAGCTGTTGCATGACATCCCGGATTACTTACTCTTAAGCTGTCTTTAATCGCTACCCGATATTCATTCGATAATTCCGGCAACCCATAAGCCCAGTCCTTATCCGTACGAAATGCAGTGCTTGCATCAATTATTTTGGTCTTGGGATTATTGACTAGTTCTACCGCTTCCCTAGCTGCGTCATCAGGTAAGCACAAAAATACGATATCCGCCTCATTTAAGCATCTTGCTCTCTCCTGGGGGTCACGTCTTTTTTCATAATCTATTTTAATCATTTCAAGCTCAGAGTATAAGCTCAGTCTTTCGTGTATCTTTAGTCCTGTTGTTCCAGAAATACCATCTACAAATATTTTCTTTTTCATTATTCACCTCATGCAAATTTCGTATATTTATACATTAATATTATATGAATATACATCCCGAATTCTATATTGTCAAACAATATATTTATTATCTACCATTTTTAGTTTCTCTTAATTATTTATTCTGTATAGAATAGTAGAACTATCTAATGCGAATGTAGCATCCGGTTTTGGGAGGCGGCTGCGAATAAAGTTATCTAAATAATACCACAACCGCTGCTCCAACAAAAATCATAATAGCAGAAAGGATTCGCTTACCACGATCCTTTTCTTTAAATAAAACACTGCTTACTACCGTGGTTATCACAATATTAAGCATCGCTAATGTCTTTACATAGGTAGGTCCGGAGGCCATCTTACTAACGTTTTGAATGGCAAGCATCTGAAATAAAAACTCTGCTACCCAAAGTACTGCTTGAATAATGAGGTGTTTGTCCATAATTAATACCTGCTTGGACTTCTTTTTTGCAACTACGAACATTAAACCGGCGGAAGCCATTGTCCAGATTAAGGAATAGGTCACTGCGGAAGATGCTCCTATTGCAATTTTATCCACTGAAGTAGTTAATCCAAGTAATACTGCGATTAAAAGCATCCATAGACTTGCTTTCTTAACCTGCAATCTTCGTCCCTGCAGATTAATCGTAAATGCTCCAATGCATACCAAAATAATTCCTACTAACGCTGCTGCACCGGGAATCTCCTTGTAAAGAAAGATACTCCAAAGTACCACAAATAACGGCACTGCACCTAACCAAGGTGTTGTCAGTGATAAATCCTCTGCTTTGATTAGTCGCAGACGAACAATAGTTGTAAAAGCTGTAATCACAACCGTTAAAAGTGTTATCCCAATAAAAATGGGAATATTATTGATTCTAATATTCCCTTGAAAAGCAATAGACAAGAAAACAATGCTTCCATAAAATCGTGTTGCGAAGCTGATGATCTCCGGTGACTGCTTAATATATTTTTTAATATACATTTCCCTTAAGCTGACAAATACTCCTGAAATGATAGCAAAAAGTACCCATATGTCGAACATGATGTTAACTCCATTTCTATACGATATAACTATTTCATCAATCAAAATTCAATAATCCTCATCCATTGACAATTTATAAACTGATGTCCACAACCTAGTAGAAATAAATTAACCCAGTGCTACATCAAGAAGCATCATAATTGCAAAACCAACCATGGCTCCGATTGTTCCGACGTTAGAGTGATGTTTTTCCTGCTGAGCTTCCGGAATTAACTCCTCCACGACAACATAGATCATTGCCCCCGCTGCAAATGACAAGGCATATGGTAAGATAGGCTTCATAGCAATTACTGCTACCGCTCCCAAAACTCCCGCAACTGGCTCTACAAGCCCGGAAGCCTGCCCATAGAGAAAGCTTTTCCATCTTGAAAGACCCTCTCTCCTTAATGGTACAGAAACAGCAGCTCCCTCGGGAAAGTTTTGAATTCCGATGCCGATTGCAAGTGCTATCGCACCGGCTAAGGAGGCAGTCGGTAAACCTGCTGCTGCCGCTCCGAAGGCAACACCTACTGCCAAGCCTTCGGGTATATTATGAAGCGTAATTGCCATAACCAGTAATATACTTCGTTGCCATCCTGTCTTCATTCCTTCCGGTTCTTCCTCTTGTGATCCAGCATGAAGATGAGGCAATAATACATCTGCTAACCACAAAAATAATCCACCTGCCAAAAAGCCAATCACTGCCGGCACCCAGGCTATCATACCTGCTGCCTCAGCCATATCGATTGCCGGTGCTAAAAGCGACCAAAAGCTTGCAGCAATCATGACACCTGCTGCAAATCCCAACATCCCATTCAATATTTTCTTATTAATGGTTTTAAATATAAATACGGTAGCTGCTCCCAGCGCTGTTACAGACCAAGTAAACAATGTTGCTAAAAGTGCTTGAACTACCGGGTCTAAAGCTTTAAACCAATCCATGAACGATTCCTCCTTTATAATAAATATCCCATGTTTTTGTAAAATATCACTCCTTATTTTCTTTGATTGTTATGTCATCTGATTTTCAGAGGCTATTACTATTTAAACTATTTGCATTTCATTGTAGATGTAAACTAATAATTACTGTATTTCTCTATTTTTTCCATTACTCTGGCTTTTTCCTCACCTTCTAAAGGAGTGGGCTGATAATTATTTCTTTCATTTACAGATGAGATTGAGCAAGGGATAACTTCGTTTTCCTGTGATATCAGCTCATTGTTTTTAAAATTAAACTTATGTACAACTATCATGGTATCTTTATCATCCGGGTTCTTATTTCCACCGAAGGAAAAGTTTCCGAGGCTGTAAACAATATATTTACCGTTATATTCTTCAATTCCCTGAACAACATGAGGGTGGGATCCCAGAATCAAATCTGCTCCGTTATCGATTGAAAAACGCGCCAAGTCCTGTTGACTTGAGTACTGTTCATAATCCCTTTCAATCCCCCAATGGTACATAACGATTACGATGTCTGCGCCTTCCTTCCGTAAATCTGCTATAGCTTTTTTTATTTTCTCTTTTTGCTTTTTAGAGGTTTCCCAATAGGTATATCCCAAAATACCAATTTTAATTCCCCTGATATCAGTGATATAGCTATGTTCAAATCCAAAATACCCTACCTCGGCAGTCTCCAGGGTGGATAATGTATCTTCATATCCTTTGTCCAAATAATCCAGGGTATGGTTATTGGCAATACTGACAACCTCAATATCACCTTCCTTTAATATCTCCACATAGGAAGGATCTGCCTTAAA